>ENA-OPEC01000491-OPEC01000491.1-human-gut-metagenome-genome-assembly--contig:-NODE-491-length-33961-cov-6.325429_pt1 | contig 33961 bp, 30 predicted proteins | sample MGYA00241622_ERZ501507 | MGnify/ENA primary metagenome ERZ501507 (study PRJEB25962, sample SAMEA2042582) | human gut metagenome | biome: human gut; feature: human-associated habitat; material: faeces... | reverse complement strand
GGCGGATTGGACGTTACAACGTCAAAAGAAGCAGCCGCAAAAAGCTTATCTGCTTCTTTGATATCTCCCTGTATGACAGAAATCCGATCCTCCAGATGGTTCATGGCAACGCTGCGCCTCGCCATATCCGCACTGTCTGCCTGAATCTCCAGACCGCACAGGGACTCCGCCTGCGTCTTTGCGGACAGCAGCAGCGGAATAATCCCCGTTCCAGTTCCCAGATCCAGTACACGCATACCCTGCCGGATGCCCGCAGAAGCGAAACCCGAAAGGAGCACCGCGTCCATTCCGAAGCAAAATCTTCCCGGGTCCTGAATGATTTTCAGCCCGTTTCTCTGCAAATCGTCAATCCGTTCGCCTGATTTTAACAAATTTGTCCGGTCAGTCATCCAGCTTTGATTTTCCTTCCTTCTTCTCCTGGCGTTCGAGCTTTTCGAGTTCTTTCATCTCTTTCTCGTCGCCCTCACCGTTTTTGCGTCCGCGTCCATGCTGTCTGCGGCGGAATTTCAGCTGCTCTACCTTATATTCGCGCAGTTCCTTTTCGTCGTTGACCTCAACCAGCACCTTGACCAGCTGGCGCAGGACGTTGACAGAGGAAACCTCGCCCTTTAAGCCGTCGTCCGTTGTCACATAATCGCCGGCATTGGGCAGACGGCGGTTCAATTCCTCATAGGTTTCCTCCTCATGCTTCAGACAGCACATCAGTCTTCCGCACACGCCGGAAATTTTGCCCGGATTCAGGGAAAGGTTCTGCTCCTTCGCCATCTTGATGGAAACCGGAATAAACTCGGACAGATGGCTGTGACAGCAAAGCACTCTGCCGCAGATACCGATTCCACCCAGAATCTTCGTCTCGTCGCGCACGCCGATCTGGCGCAGCTCGATTCTCGTTTTAAAAACGCCTGCAAGGTCTTTTACCAGCTCGCGGAAATCCACACGTCCGTCCGCCGTAAAATAAAAGAGCAGCTTATTATTGTCAAACGTGTACTCCGCCTCCACCAGCTTCATATCAAGCTTATGTTTTGCTATCTTTTCCAGGCAGATCTTAAATGCCTCTTTTTCTTTTTCACGGTTCTTTAATGCTGTCTTTTCATCTGCCTCCGTTGCAATACGGATGACCGGTTTTAACGGCTGGATCACGCTGTCATCATTCACTTCCCTTGTCGGTATCATGACTGTTCCCAGCTCCACACCACGCGCAGTTTCCACAATTACGTGCATTCCTGCAGTCAGATCCAGATTTCCCGGTCCGAAATAATAAATTTTACCGGCATTCCGGAAACGGACTCCTACTATTTTTATCATGTTAATTCTCCTTTATGGTCAGCAGAAGCAGCTCGATCACCAGATCAAAATTTACATTTGCGTTTAAACGCACCTGTGCTTTTGACAGTGCCTGTAAAATTTCTTCGATTCCATTGTAAGAACTCTGCTCTGCCTGTCTTTTTATGTCATAGACCTCATCCTTGAAAATAAGGCCGTTTACATCCTTTGTTGCTTTATAATAAAGTACATCACGATACCAGATCATCATAAGATCAAAGTAATCGTTGATCTGAAGCTTATATTCACTGATCTGCTTTACCGCCTCTGTCATCTCATAGAGGTCGATGTCGTGCAGACGCTTGATGAGCTGAAGCGCAGATGCCTTTAATTCATTAAAATCATCCGATGCTGCAAGCTGGATCGCTTTTCCGACATTTCCCTGTGCAAATGCCACGCAGACATCTGCCTGGTAATCCGGAATGTGATACGTTTTCATCAGGTAAGATTTGATCACATCTTCTTTTACCACTTTGAGATTCAGTGTAATGCAGCGCGATAAAATCGTTGGCAGAAAACTGTCCGCATTTGTGGTCAGAAGCAGGATGACAGCATATGCCGGCGGTTCCTCGATTGTTTTCAGCAATGCATTCTGTGCCTGCTGGTTCATTTTTTCCGCCTCATCCACAATATACACTTTGTAGCGGCTGCTGTATGGTTTTATCACAATATCGTTATTGATCTGGGTACGGATATCGTCCACCCCGATGGTATTCGGCTTTTCGTGGGATACATAGATGATATCGGGCTGATTATGATCCACCGCCTGTTTGCAGGAGCGGCATAAAAGGCATGGTCTTGTCCCTTCTCCCTCACATTGCAGTGCCATGGCAAAAGCCTCTGCAAGCATCATTTTTCCGGAAAGCTTCGGTCCGTTAAAAATATATGCATGGCTGACTTTGTCGAGGGCAATCGCATTCTTCAAATGCTCGATGATCTGTTCATGTCCAATGATGTCCGAAAATCCTGCCATAGTCATCCCCTCCTTGTCTGTGTTTAGGTCAAAATATCTAAAAGAAGTCCTTTAATTTCCCCAATACGGTCCAGAATCGAAATATGATCCTTTTCGTCTGCCACCAGTTCGCCTGCCAGTTCATCCAGATTCTTATCGATCAGGCGGATAATGCCATATACCCGGTGGCGTCCCCTGCGGTCAAGAAAATTTTCCCTTGAAAACCGGTGGGAACGGTAAACTACTTCATTCAGAAAGTCTTTTATCAGTCCACGGTACTTTTTCATATCCCGGATGTCCATGTGCTCCGCAAGACGGTTTCCCTGCGCCGTAATATCACTGAGCAGTTCATCCACTTTTGCCTGCAGATCCGCATCTGTGATCGCACTTGCAAGTGTAAACTTGAACGAGCCGTCGCCTTCTACTGTTTTTGTGGCCTCCGGTACCTGATTGACCGCGGATATATCGTTTACTTTTATCGCCATATAGAAATCCTCTTATCCTGTTTCTCCATCCCGGACATATCCCGCCGGATATATTCCGTGATCTCCCGGATGGTTCCTTCCATATCCTTATTTATAAACCGTCGTGTGATGCCTGCCTCTGTCAGTTTCTCCTCGGAAAAATCGGCTGCATCCGCAAGAAATCTCCGGCACATTTCCTCATACTGCGGAGTTTTCTGCTGCCGCTCCCTGGCAATCGCCCGAAGCAGCCGCTCGCCATCCTCCACTTCTATATAAATCGGCACTACCTGTGAGCTTCCAAAGTATCTTTGTATTTTCTGATACCCTTCCAGTGTCACAATATACAGATAACTGTGCGCCGACAGGTCAATTCTTCCATCATCTACCGTAAAATATTTCCAGATCCCATAGACCGTGTGATATGTCCGCAGCTCGATCACCTTGCCTGCGCTTTCCAGCTGCTGTACATGTGCCTCATCCGTAAACACATATTCCCGTCCATCCGTCTCTCCCTCCCTGCGGGGGCGGGTGGTATACGGTACAATGCGTAAAAGTGCAGGATTCCCCTGCTGCATAATCCGGCTGTAGATACTGTCTTTTCCGGAAGAACTCTTTCCGAGGACACAATAAATTTTGCCCATTGATCTCTTTCCTCTAGTATAATATATTTGCCGTCATTTCACAACGTTTATACACGTCAAATCCAGCAATCCCTCTACCTCCAGGCCCAGCCGGATACAATGCCGGATCGTTTCTGCGGTCTGCACGTCAATCGCTTCGCCAGGCACAAGAATCGGAATTCCGGGTGGATACAGATACACATAATCCCCGCTCACCGCTCCCGCGGCTTCCTCCAGCCGAACCGTTTTTTGTTCTGCGTCCAGTGCCTGATCTATCGTCATGACGGTTTTTTGTTCCCGATAGATCTCCCGCGGTGAAATCACTCCGGTCTCTTCCTTCTTACGGACCATTCCGTCAATACATTCCAGTGCATCCGAAAGCCGCGCAAACCCTTCGTCCGTATCCATAATGGAAGTCATGGCAACTACATAGTTTCCGCTTGCCATCTCCATCTGCAGACCATATTCCCGTAACAATATTTCCTGAAGAGCCTGTCCGCTCATGCTGTTTCCGGTCAGGATCAGAAGTTTTCCCGGGTCAAACGAGAACGCTTCCTGTTTTGAAAAATCGGAGGGCTGCAATACCTGCAGTGTTTTCAGATTTTTGGTCTTATCCCGAAACTCTGCAAGCCTTCTGCTGTATGCAGCAAACAGCATTTCCCGGTCTTTTTCTATGATCTGCAGACTTTTTTCAATCCCCGCCATCAGAAGGTATGACGGAGAACTTGTCTCATAAATCCCCAGAAATTGTGCGACCTTTTTCTCCGCGATCCGGTCGGAACACAGATGCAGCAATGCGGTCTGTGTAAATGCGGGAAGTGTTTTGTGTACACTCATAATCACGGCATCCGCACCAAGCCTTGTGGCATTTTCCGGAAACTCCGGGGAAAACCCGAAATGCGCTCCATGCGCTTCATCCACGATCAGCGGAATCCCATATGCATGCACGATATCCGCAATGTTTTTGATATCCGATACGACCCCGTCATATGTCGGGGAAGTAATGACAACGGCCCGGATATCCGGTGTCTGTTCCAGCTGCTTTCGCACCATCTGTGGTGTTACCTGCCCCTGGATGCCGCAGGCGGTATCTTCCGGATACAGATAAACAGGAATCAGCTGCCGCAGATACATCGCGTGATATACCGCTTTGTGACAGTTTCTCGCCACAAGGATTTTTCCACCCCTCGGAACTGCTGCACTGATCGCCGCAAGAAGTCCGCAGGTACTTCCGTTTACCAGATAATACGTTTTTTTTGCACCATACAGATCTGCCGCTTTCTGCTGCGCCTCCTGCAGGATTCCGGTTGCATGGTGAAGATTGTCAAATCCCTCAATTTCCGTAATGTCAATGGCATAGGGATTGGCAAAAGGCAGGAATGCACGTTTATGCCCTGGCATATGAAACGGATAGATGTCCGATTGTTCCAGTTCATTCAGTTTTTGTTCCAGCATATTTCCTCCCTATCCCAAGAACCGGCCAAGTTCCGGCATCCAGTCATCAAAAAAGATCTCATTGCGGCAAAGACTCTCCCAGATCGGGGACACAAACACCAGAATCAGATCGATTGCGTCTTCCCAGGGAACCTCTGCCAGCCCATGGTTACGCAGATACTTTTCCCAGCGCTTGCGCATATATGTGTAAGCCCGGTATTCGTCCAGCTGCTTTAATCTCTGCTCTTTTCGCATCTTCGGAGATGCAGCGGTAAGCACCGTCAGTTCCTCCAGCACATAACGCCCGCTGAGCGGCTGTGTCCGGAGCAGCCGGTATGCATCATAATAACTTCCCATGCTGCCGATCAGTTCCAGCTTGTCCATGATCGCAAACAGATCATAGCTCAGTTCACTCTCCGGCGAATACACCAGATAGGAAATTTTTCTGCCTCCGCCCACTGCAATCAGTTCTTCTTCTCTTGTTCCCGGAATCTGGCTGACCGCACCAAAACTGTAGATCTCAATATTTAGCGGAACTTTCATATCAAAATACCCGGCGGTCATGCTAAGCCGGATTCCGCCGCTCAATGCCGTCACCGTACCTTCCCAATGGATTTTCTGTGCATTTTCTTTTGCAAACAGTGTTGTTTTGATATGTTCGCCCATTGCGATGGATAATCGCTGACCGGGCTGCAGTTTGTCCGGCGTGAGTTCTTCCTCACTTCCCTTATAAAAAAAGCGGATGCGCTTCTTGGCGCGCTGCCGGTATGCTTCTTCTCCCAGAAGCGGCAGGCTCATCAGCCATAAAAATTCACGGTATGCAGACGTACTGACACGCAGCATCAGATCTTCCACCGCATATCCCCACAGGAGATCCGCAAATGGAATGGAGAGCATTTCGCTTCTCTTTTTCAGTTCTGTTGCCTCACATACACCGACTTTCATTACAGCCACACTCCGATCAGACTCTGTACCTTTCCTGTTACTTTTCGCGCTCTGGCATATTCCATCAGCATGGAAATATCTTTATCATTGTCCCGGATATAGGACTGGACCGCCTCCCGGAAAATCGCCCGGTCAAGCTTTGCCTCATATTTCAGGCAGTCACAGATCATCCGTTCCTTATCATAAATCAGAAACGTCAGTCCATTCTGCTCAATCGTTGTGGAACCAAGTTCCAAAGCTTCCGGCTCTGTATAGTAGGGAATTACTTTCGGATAATCCATCTTAAACCGCGACTTGGACGTATTTTTATCCACCGCCAGATGCCATCCATACGGCTTTTCCCGGATATAACCATACGCATAGAGTGCACTCTCCATACACAGACGCGCATCCGGAAACAGCCGTGCGATCAGTTCTTCCTCGGAAAAGCGGTCGATCCGGTCGGTATAATAACCGTTTTTTATCCGCACCAGTGTCCCGGCTTCCACAAATTCCAGAATCTTGCGGTAATCCACATCAAGTGCCGCAAATTCTTCCTTTTTTACGATGCCGCCTTTTTCATTAATGAAAGCGCGCAGTTTTTCCAATGTTTCTTCTGATGATTTACTCTTTTTTGTATTTGTCGACATTTTCCGCTCCATAAAAATTAACGTGGTATTTCACTTCGTATTCTACCTTTTCCTGTGGAATTCGTCAAGAAAATAGTATATAGTAAAGATAATCTGAAACTGTAACAAAGGAGATCCCATTTTGAATCAGAAAAACCAGCTGCGCAAAAATCCTTCCCGCGAGACATGCGAAAGCATCATTCGCCGGATTCTCATGACCGAACTTACCCAAAACGGAAAAAACCGGCACTTTCGAAAAGCTGCCGATTTTATGAGTTATTTTGAATCTCTGTATCCGGCATCGGATGCCCTGACCAAACAGGTGCAGCGCGCCGTCCAGTCTTTGCATATGCCGAAGGATGCCGATGGATTTTTTATTGTGGACAAGACAGCTGCACAGGTGGAACAGGAACAATGCCTTGGGAAATTATTTGCAGATGCAAATGTCTCCCTCCATCCAATGGAACAGGTAGAGACCGTTTTCCTGTCCGTACCCTCCCATATGCAGGAACTTCTGCTGCATACATTCGAACAGAGTGATCTCTTTGCCGGGCAGATTCTTACCATCGTTCGCACCTGTAATGGTCTGTTAATTTACACCGAAGACAAAAAACAGCTGCTTTCATTATTAAATCGTCTGATAAATCAACAGTAATTTTGTAATGTCGTTTATGCGTCAATTTTATAGTTTAACGCCTTTAATTTGTCTTTATTTCGGTTTAGTGCCTTTATTTTTGTCTTTTTGTACATTTCTGTCCTTTATAGGTTAATGTAAAGCATGCCGGATGATCCACTGTTCCTCCGCGGATAACCGGAACAAATCCATGATTCTGCAATCCAGCCGTTTCTGGCAAGTCTCTGCTGCCTCTTTTCCCATTCCACAAATCAGCGGCTCGGTCATCGCTATAATTTCATTCTGTATCGCTTTCCCAACACGCGGAATCGGAATATGCTCCATATGCGCCCGCAATACTTTTATGGAATGGAATTCCTTCTGATAAACAAACTGAGAAACACTGGAATTTAAAATTGCCAGAATATATTTGATCTGCATTCCCTCGATCTTTGGGATCACAATGTTGCAGCTATTCAAAGAAAGCATCTGCCGGTCATCATAAGCCACCACCAGCTGATTGCTGATAAAACGGTACAACAGTTTTTCCGGTGCCCGGTATATCTCCAGAGGTGCAACCTGCTGAAACTGTTCCGGTTCAAACCGCAGATACTGTTTTGCCGGATTTATGTGGTATTTGCAAATATCTGTACCTTTCAGTACCATCTCCGAATGTTCCGTTTTCTCTGCGGAGAGAAACTTTTTGTTGTTTCCGGTAACAATGCCAAGTGCAAAATCTGCATGATCGGCCAGATAACAGACGGGAATGGAATTTTTTATTTTCTCCAGCACACGATACTCTTCATCTGTCATCCGAAAACTGAAATTTTCCGGCACTACCGTCCGCTCCATTGCTATGATAAATGTACGTGTCCGGTCTTCTATCCGCATCCCCACCGTTGACAAAGGCTTTCCGGTCGCAACCAGCTGCAGCAGAATGCAGGGACACTGTACCCCGTCAAACATATCTCCCAGAAACGTAAGGGATTTTACAGAACTTCCCTGAAGCAGAATTGTGCGGATGCGCATATGTGCCTTTACATTTAAGACCGCTTCCGGCAGCACAAACGCCAGCGTTCCATCCGGAACAAGAATCTCCAGAGCCCGTTCGATAAAAACATCATAGGACTCGGTATTTCTTCCGGAAGCCGTGGCATATCTGGTCTTTAACACTGCTTTGTCTTCATTGGAAAAAGCATAGCCCCACGGCGGATTTCCAATGATGGTATCAAATCCCATTCTGTAATATTCTGTGAGAAAATTCTTCTCTGTAATATGTTCGCAGATCTCCTCAACATCCGCGTCCGGATATTTCAGAGCCATATTGAGTCGTGCGATACAGATACTCACCGCATCGGTATCCGTGCCATAAATATCTGCCAGATCCACACTTTCCGGCAGCTGAAGTAAAAAATTTCCGGTACCGCAACACGGATCTAACACTTTTCCTATATGTTCGATATCCAGATGAGAAATCAGCTTTTTTACAACTTTTGTGGGTGTATAATACGAACCGCGCGCTTTCCGGCTTCCCATATTTTTACAGGAAAGATATATAAGTCCCAGAATGTCTTCTCCTGGCTCCCAGATGTATTCATGTGCAAAAAATGCCGGATATTTCTGACAGAAATCCATTGCCCTTTGTCTGTCACCAATCAATGCATCCAGTAAGATGTCATATTTCCCTATAGAAATTTTTCCCTGCAGATATTGGAAAAACAATGGTTTCTGCCCGAATAACTGCAACGCACAGTCTGCCACAAAATAGGATATCACGTCAGAGGTCAGCAAAATTTGTTCCCATGTTATCGCGGAGAGCAGTTTCTGTAAAACGGTAAGGTTCTTGCAGTTTTGGGAAACATAAGAACGATATAACGCATTTCCGGAAACATATTTTTTATTTCTGCGGCTTTTTAATGCCACATTTTTTCCTGACCGGATTTCATTTTCTATGATTGCAATATGCTTTTCATCAAAATAGGGCACCCCGTTTTTTATATATTGGGGAGTTATCTTTCCAAGTTTTACCCAGTTACGACCGGTAGCAATCGATATGGATAACTGCCCACATAACTCTTTTAACGATTTGTCATGCAATTTCAAATTCTCCTGGTTACCTGCTTTTTAAAAATGCCCGGCAAGTAGGAACCTGCCGGGCATTTTCTTATGTACTCTGTAATTTCTATCTCGGATCCGGACGATGCTTCATATCACGGATCGGAATATTAGCGACAAGTGCCGGTACCGTTCCGTTATTGGAATCGGACTCTGTCTCGGTGATTTTTACATCAAGCGCCTCCGCATCAATATCCATGTAACGTGAGATCACTTCAATAATGTCATTCTTCATCATCTCCATCATCTCGGAAGAACAGTTGGCACGGTCAGAAACCAGCACCAGCTTCAGGCGGTCCTTTGCAACGTTGCCGGAAGTCTTCTTCTTAAATAAATCCATTATTCCCACAATAAGTACCCCCTCTAATTCTTCTTAAAAATGTCCTTCAGCTTCTCAAGTACTCCCTGCTTCTCATTCAGATTCAGGAACGGAACTTCTTCTCCCATAATACGGTGGCAAATATTGGAATATGCCTTTCCTGCCAGACAGTTGGTTCCAACCAGTGGCTCACCACGGTTTGTGGAAATAACAATCTGCTCATCATCCGGTACGGCACCAAGAAGATTTACTGCCAGAATATCGGTTACATCATCTACCGTCATCATCTCACCGCGTTTTACCATATCCACACGCAGACGGTTTACAATCAGATCGATCCGTTTCATCTCGTTTGCCTCAAGGAGTCCTACGATACGATCCGCATCACGGATCGCAGATACTTCCGGTGTCGTAACAACCAGTGCACGGTCCGCACCTGCTACCGCATTCTTAAATCCCTGCTCGATACCGGCCGGGCAGTCCAGTAAAATATAATCAAACTCTTCGCGAAGCTCATTGATCAGCGCAACCATCTGCTCCGGTGTGACAGCATCCTTATCTCTGGTCTGTGCGGAAGGAAGCAGGCATAATTCCGGATATCTCTTATCCTTGATCAAAGCCTGACGGATACGGCACTTTCCTTCTATAACATCTACCAGATTATATACAATACGATTTTCCAGACCCATAACCACATCCAGGTTACGCAGTCCGATATCGGTATCAATCATTACAACTTTCTTGTTTAACTGTGCAAGACCTGTACCAATGTTTGCTGTGGTTGTGGTCTTACCTACACCACCCTTTCCTGATGTGATAACGATTACTTCGCTCATGAAACTTATTCCTCCTACGTCCCTAAATGTTATTTAATATATTTTTGGTGATTGGCTCAATATAGATATTTCCATCTCTTGCAATGGCGATCTGTGCTTCCACTTCCGGTGTCTTTGACCGACGGAGTGTACGACGTTTCGGTTCCGGCTTGTCCGGACTCTTTGCGATCAGATCCCCAATCTGAATCTGAATCGGCTGCATATCCAGCGCAAAAATAAAACAGTTACGATCACCCATACATCCTGCCTGTGCGTTACCTTTTAATGCCCCAAGAATCACAATGTTTCCCTGGGAAATAATTTTGGCTCCCGGATTGACATCGCCAATGATCGTGACACTCGATTCACTCGAAATCACCTGTCCCGACCTTAAAGTGCCACGATAAAACTGCTCCGGCCCGTTTCCTGCTGCGGCATTCTCATACTGCTGCTGTACGGCATCGTAAAACGCCTCGACCTGTTCTTTCATGACAGCTTCCTGTCTTGTTCCATTTTCAACGATACACAGGATTTCAATCGATGTGTTGCTTTCAATTGCTGAGATGATCTGCTGTTCTTCCTCTTCCGAAAGTTTTCTTCCTTCAAAGGACAATGCCAGTTTTGCATTTTTAAAAAATGTACTGGATGCTTTGAACTTTTCGACAACATCCTTCAATAACTCATCAAACCCAATCTCCGGGTCTAAGACAAGATTAATTCCGTATTTATTACTTTTTATCGTAACAGATTGTGACATGGTAACCTCCAATTTCATTATTAAAATGAAATCCATCAATTGTAATTATACCTGTTTGCGGCAAATACGCAAGCATTTTCGCTTTATTTGAACGATTTAAAAAAACCTGTCCTTCCTGCGATTGTATTTCTTTCGTTTCTTCTCACGAAAACGCATTTTATCATTTTTTTTCGTTTTTCTCTGATGACGGATCACATAAAAATTATCATATGCCCGTTTTGCCAGAAACAACAGAACCACTGCTGCGACAATAACCACTCCCGCAACAATGAGCCATGCAGGATCGATCCGTATGACACGTTCATTTTTCTTCTGCCCGCTATCGGTATTGACGTAATAATTATCTTTTACCTTTGCTCCGGTTTTTACTATATCCACACTGCCGACCTCATGACCGGCATATGTGTATGCAAGCCTTGCAACTTTCTTTTTCCCTTTTGCAGATTCTGTCTTTTTATAGGATGCATCGGAAAACTGTGCTCCTTTTGGCATAATGATATAAGCATCCTCATCCAGCTTTACATAAGGTTCACTGTTGTTCAAAACCCCGTAATTTTTTCCGTTGTCCTTTGCCAGACCCGCATCGTTTTCCGAAATATTCAGCGCCTGGAAATTTTCAAAACAGTAATCAAATAATTTTCTGGTATCCGTATAATGATCCGGTGTTGCCGCATCCATCACCACACACACCAGAGTAATTCCGTCTTTCTCCGCAAAAGACACCAGAGTATTATTCGCCACTGTCGTGTAGCCGGTTTTTCCGCCAGTACAGTATTTGTACAAATGAGAGCTGTCCCCGCGAAACGGGTAGATCATTTTATGGTGATTGTGACACGGATATTCCGCCTTGCATTTATTGGTCTTCGGAAGTGTATAGCTTGGACTGCCTGCAATCATCCGGAACGTCTCGTTTTTGTATGCCTCTGCGGAAATCAGTGCCATATCATACGCGCTGACCCAGTGATCTTCATCCGGCAGACCATTACAGTTATTGAAATGCGTATCCGTACATCCCAATTCCTTTGCACGCTTATTCATCAGGTCAATAAACGTCCGGTAATCACCACCCAGTTTCTGCCCCACATGCTCCGCAACCGCATAAGCACATTCATTGGCAGACTCCAGCATAACCGCATACAGACACTGCTCCATCGTCAGTTTTTCTCCAAGATTCCGGGCAATATGGGAAGTATCTCCCTCATTTTTAAATACCGCATCCGCAGAAAACGTAACGACCTCATCCATATCACAGTTTTCGATTGCCAGAAGAACCGTCATGATCTTTGTGATACTCGCCGGATAATGTTTCTCGTGACTCTTCTTTTCATATAAAACGGTGCCGGTATTGACTTCCATCACAATGGCACTTTTGGACTGCGTTTTTACCCCGTCCGGCCAGTACTCATCTGCACGCACAGACAACGGTAACATGAGTAAAACCGTGCATACGGCAAGAAAAAATGCTGTTACACGGGTGTATTTTTTTATTTTCATAAGGCTCCCCAATTCTTGATTTTCTTATATTTATAATACCATTATTTCCATAATCGTTCAATTTTTATTTGCCGAACGGACGAAATTTGTATATAGTAATAGTATTCTTACAGTTAGCAAAACTGAATTTATCTTTTCCAAGGAGAAATTACTATGAGACTAAGAAATATACCGGGTGCCAATGAAGCTGTGGCAGCCAGCCCATATTGTATACAGAATGCGGCAGAACACCGCGGACAATGGCATGCCTTTTTTGAAAATGACCATCCGATCCATATCGAAATCGGCATGGGAAAAGGCAGATTTCTGATGGATCTTGCTGCGTTACATCCCGAAATCAATTATATCGGCATCGAACGTTACACCAGTGTACTGCTGCGCGCAGTCCAGAAAATGGATACCCTGCAGCTTCCAAATGTTCATTTTCTGTGTGAAGACGCCGCAAAACTTCCGGAAATTTTTGCACCGGAAGAAGTTGACCGGATCTATCTGAATTTTTCCGACCCGTGGCCAAAGGACCGCCATGCCAGACGCCGACTGACTTCCCATGAATTTTTAGACCGCTATGACCAGTTTCTTGCAGCCGACGGACGGCTGGAATTTAAAACGGACAATCAGGATCTGTTTACGTTTTCTCTCGAGGAAATCGAAACTTCCGACCGCTGGCATCTTAATGCCTCCACCCGTGACCTGCACCATGATCCATCCATGAATGAAGGAAATATCATGACCGAATACGAAGAAAAATTTTCTTCTAAGGGTAACCCGATATGTAAACTGATCGCCTCCCGCTAAGGAGGCGGTTTTTCCGTTATCCTACTTTCCCAAAATCCGCCGGTTTCTGTACTTCCGGTACAGCCGATAACAAAATCGTGCTTCTTCCTGTGAAATCTCTTCTTCGGAAAAGACCGCTTTCTGCACAATGCACAGATACTTCTTCCAATCCTCCGCCGGAACGGACGGATAGGTTGTCATCAGCTTTTCCAGATAGTCCGCATCGGTCTTCATGCCAAAACTTCGCTGATGTAATCCCCGGTAAATCCGCCGGTTGATCCGGTATACCGCATGACGATTCTGCCGGTTGCGCAACTCCATAAGCAATTGTTCCCGGTAAATGCGCAACGATTTTGTCACCAGAACCAGCATCAGAACAACAGCAAGCAGCGTCAGACTCACCGCAGAAAATACCTGCAGATTTCGCCTGTTGTTCTTTTTCTCATTGTTTTTTACCGGCCGCTTTGTCTCCTTCTCCGTCATCTGACTTTCTGTCTGCTGCTGTGTTTCCATCTGTGTTTCTGACGGCGATTCGTTTTTCGTCTGCATTTGCGTCTGCGGATTCTGCTCCGCCGCATCTTTGTGCTCTTCATGCCGCTGTTTCCACGTATCGCGCAATTCCGGAGTCGTCGGCAGCTTTGCACTGTCATTCGTATAGCCCGGAGTCATTTCCACCGGCACCCATCCGATATTTTCCAGATAAATTTCCACCCATGCATGCGCATTGTAGTCCGGCACATCTGCCTGATAGCCTTTCTTTTCTTTATGAAATGCCGATGGTTCCACCACATATCCCGATGCATAACGCGCCGGAACTCCCAGACTTTGTAAAATCAGCGCACCCGCGCTGGCAAAATGCATACAATATCCCTCATGTCCGGTTTCCAGAAAATAAGCAATGGTATCTTTCCCCTGTGGGATGTGATTCAGATATAAGTTATAGGTATTTTCGTTCCCCAGCCAGTTGGCAACCTGTGTCGCAAGATTCTGCCGGATGTTGTTGGTAGTTATCTGTCTTTCTGCCCGTCCGGAATTGTTTCCATCCGTATCTGCCAGCCAATCCTCATCGTATAACCCGCCTGTTTCCATCTGATCCGCCACATAGGTGCCGTTTTCCTCATACACGCCATATCCGATACTTTCCAGAGCCAGCCTTCGTGTAATAAAATCTCCCACTGCCGGAACATCCGTGGCAAATTTACGGTATCTGCTGTCAGCATAGGCATCATACCACTGCTGCAGATCCGTATCTGTTTCTCCGTGGACCATACAAAACCTGTCAAAAACATCGCGCAGATCCGTATTTTCATCCAGTCCCTCAAAAGAAACCTTTCCCGTTGCCCTCTTTTTACGTACCACCGTATCATCCCTGAGCCAGACCTTCCCACCGGCTGTCTGCAAATCTGAAAAATAAGGCATATACGCGTTTTTTAACCCCAGTGCCCGATAGGAAATCTGATACGAAACCGTCTGTGTTTCATCCTCTGCCAGCTCACTCGAACGGATGTATTTTACAAGTTCACCGGCATTCTGCTGCATTAACATTGCAACATCACTGCGATGGTATCCCGCCTTATCCACTTCGTGCGCAAACGTTTTCCCTTCATTTACCCATGTACCGTTCTGATATGTGCCACTGGCAAATGATTTCAGATACAGTTTGCCCGCCGGGGCTTTCGATGCTTCTATCGAAAATACGGTTTTTCCGGTATAGTCCGGTGTTGTATTATCCACATGTTCCCGCGATCCCTGCAAAGTTATCCCCGAAAACGTCAGGTTTTTCACACGTTCTTCCACCTGTCTCTGAAACGCATAAAACTTCGGTGACTTTTTCGGAATCTGCTTTGCCACACCGGAAAACGCATAGCTGCTCACCGAGACAAGAATCACGGCAAACACACCGGCTGCAGCATAGGACAGTAGCTGCATCCATACATGGGTACGACCGTCAGCCACCCTTACATCCATGTGCGTCCATGGTGCCGCAGACACCAGCACGGTTCCCACGAAAAAGAGTGCAATTCCACTCCAGCCCAGTCTGGCATTGACCAGAAGAGCAACCGACAACGCTGTTATATCCGGAAGCAGCAAAACCAGCCGCACACCGGTCACATATCGAAACATCAGACTTAACAGCACAACAACTGCCAATAAAAACGCCAGCATATAAGTATACCGCATCTCCGTCCCGGCCCCGGTCATATAATTTGTTCCATACTGTTTATTCCAATATGACAGATATGCCTGAAACAGCATTTTTCCGCTCTCTGTCAGCTTTCTCCGGTGAAAAATTCCAAACAGTACGAGTGCCGCCGGATATCCGATTTCAAGCACAACCTTGCAGACCCTCTGATATTTTCCGGTCGCAGGAACTCCCACGATAAACAGCACAAGACTTACCAGCATGGCCACCTGCAGTTTACCAAGCGCACGGATCGGCAGCTGCCATCCGAATGCACTCCGGAAAATCGCAAGCATTGCATAAAGCAGTAGTTCCACAGCAACCGCCTCACAGATCAGCCGGATACCGGTATTGCCAGACAAATATGTGGTTTTATTCCCTCTCCTGTCCTTCCTGTTCACAATACCAGCTCCATTTCTTCCAGCTTCTGTCTCCAGTTATCTCCACCAAAATCCGCAAGTGTCTGTCCATCCAGCACAAGAAAAAGCTCCGGTGTCAGTTCCAGCCTGTGTACCGGGTGCTCGCAACGATACTGCTGCTCATATCTCTGTCGCAGTGAACCGGCCGTTTCCTTCTGACATTCCATAAACTGCATCAAAAACAGATACACGCTTTCCTCATCCTCGACGCGCAACCGTTTGATTTCTGTTTCCTCCTGCCATGCCACATAATGCGGGCAGCCGGCATCCATCATCGAATACACCAGATCTGCCGCAATTGTGAGAAAGGTTTCCGCATAGGCTTCCCTGCTGCGCCTCATATGCCGGCCTTTTCCTGACATCTGTGGCAGCATGTCCAGCAAAAATACCACCGCACAGGCAAGCGGCTGACTGTCCTCCCGCACCAGAAGCCCGTCCGATTTGGCGGAGAGTTTCCAGTGTATGCGCTGCAGGCGATCCCCCGGACGATATTCCCGCACATCAAAGATCTGGCTGACATCTGTTCCCGGCTGAAAATCATCGTAGCTTTCCGCTTCTCCGAAATATCTGCGTACCCGCTCCGACACCTGTACTGCCACCGCATCCAGTTCCGGCAGCACCTGTATATCTGCAAATCTCTTTATTTTTTTATGCACATAAAACAGACCGGTCAGATCATAAATCCGTACTTTTACAAGCTCATACTCATAACTTCCCACATGAGAAAGCACGACACGCTTTTCCATGCACTGCATTCCGCGCATCAGTCCGGCACCGTTCCACCAGAAATTTCTGGCATACCCGGCAAATGTATTTCTACAGCGCACACGGTAACGCACTTTTGCTGCCGGAAACAACATGGTCTGATCCACGGTAAGCTGTACCGTAACTTTTTTCCCTTTTTCCGCCACGGTAAGCGGAATCCTGATATCTGCCGTGATATGTCTGCAATAAATCAGCAGATACAAACATGCAAGCAGCATCAGTACCAGTTCCGCAAACCCAATCAGCCCAATCGCAATGTTTCCATAGATCAGCGCAATATAAAATGTGACAAGCGTCACCCCTGTTCCAATCAGAAAACTGCCCACGTTTATCCCCTAAGTCTTTTGTATGTTGTTGGTTTGTCCACATCCGACAGAATTTCCTGCAGGGTGGCATCGACTGTCACATGTCCGATCCGTGCCTTTGTGTTGAGCACAATACGGTGTTTTGCCACATCCGCAAAAATATCCGTCACATCATCCGGAATCACATAATTTCTTCCCTGCAAAAATGCCCATGCTTTTGCCAGCCGCACGCATGCGATCGTGCCACGGGGACTTACCCCCAGCTCAATGTAAGCATTTTTTCTGGTAGCCTCCATCAGCTGTACGATATATTTTGCAACATTATCATGCACATAAATCTGTTCCACATACTGCTGCATCTCCCACAGCTGCTCTGGAAGAAGAACCGGCTGCAGATCCTCCGCTTTCGTCATCGTTTTTCCCTGGGCAATTTCCATCTCACTCTGCAGATCCGGGTACCCCATGCTCATGCAGGTCATGAACCGATCCAGCTGTGATTCCGGAAGAAGCTGCGTTCCCGCACTGCCTTTGGGATTCTGTGTTGCAATGACAACAAACGGCTGCGGCACTTTTCGACTCACACCATCCACCGTTACTTTGCCCTCCTCCATCACCTCAAGAAGCGCGGACTGTGTCTTTGGCGAAGTCCGGTTGATCTCATCCGCAAGAAACAGATTACACATGATCGTTCCCGGATGGTACACAAACTGTCCCGTCTCTTTCTGGTACATGTTAAATCCTACAATATCTGCCGGAAGCACGTCCGGTGTAAACTGTACACGGTGATCCAAAAGTCCCATGACGCGCGAAAAGGCGATGGCAAGTGTTGTCTTTCCCACTCCCGGCACATCCTCAATCAGAATATGCCCTCCTGCAAGAATTGTAGCAAAAGCTTTGGTAATACAGGCATCCTTCCCCGCAATCGCGCGTTTGACCTCTGCCAGAACCGCGGCTGCATACTCATATACTTTCTCCATATTTCCCCCTATGGTTTCTTTCTATAATTATTTGCATTTTATATAATAAAAAAACCCCCAACGAATCACATTGTTCGTCAAGAGTTCTTTTGCCATTTGATTCAATCAAAATAAGCTTTGCGAGTGCGCGATCAGGGGTTCGAACCCTGGACACCCTGATTAAGAGTCAGGTGCTCTGCCAGCTGAGCTAATCGCGCATTTTTAAATTGTTTGTTTTGTGTCTTTCCTTAAGACAAGAGTTATTATATAATAGGAGTATTAAAAAAGCAAGCACTTTTTTTATTTTTTTTAAATTTTTTTAAAAGCATATTTGAAAGGAACAATTTAACATGAAAGTAGAAGAAAGATTACTAAAATATGTCAGCTATTGGACAACCTCCGATGAATCCTGCAGTGACATTCCAAGCAGTGAGCGTGAGTTCACGCTTGCAAAAGCCTTAAAGCAGGAACTGGAAACCCTCGGTCTTACCAATATACTCCTCACCGATCACTGCTATGTATATGCCAAGCTTCCTGCCACACCGGGCATGGAAAACTGTAAATCCATCGGCTTTATCGCTCATATGGATACCGCCCCGGATTTTTCCGGAAAAGATGTCAGACCACAGATCATTCCCGACTATGACGGTGGCGATGTCCTGTTAAAAGGCAGTCAGAATGTTTTAAAGGTGAGCGATTTTCCATCCCTTACTTCTTTAAAAGGAAGAACACTGATCACTACAGACGGCACCACACTTCTAGGTGCGGATGACAAGGCTGGCGTTGCTGAAATCATGACTGCCATCGAAGAACTGATAGCAGAAGGCACCCCTCACGGAGAACTGTGGATCGGCTTTACGCCGGATGAAGAAATCGGTGCCGGTGCAGATCTGTTTGACCTTTCGATCTTTCAGGCTGATTACGCGTATACGGTAGATGGCGATTACGAGGGCGAAGTGGCTTATGAAAATTTCAATGCTGCAAGTGCCATCTTTCATATTAAAGGTGTAAATGTTCATCCGGGCGAAGCAAAAGACATTATGGTCAATGCGGCACTGGTGGGATGTGAAATTGTTTCCCGGCTTCCGGAAGCGGAAACGCCGGCACACACCAACGGCCGGGAAGGATTCTATCATCTGACCGATATGTCCGGAGATGTGGCTTCCGCCACCCTTTCCTTTATCATTCGTGACCATGACAAAACTACATTTGAGAAACGGCTGCAGAATCTGCGTGACGTTGCACAATCCATGAATCAGAAATATGGACCGGAAACCGTCACGCTCGACATCGAACATTCGTATGAGAATATGCTCTCTGTCATTGAAGATAAAATGGAAATCGTGGATCTGGCAAAACAGGCAATTGCCTCCGAAGGTCTGACACCGCTCTCCCGTCCGATCCGTGGCGGTACAGACGGCGCAAGACTGTCTTTTATGGGATTGCCGTGTCCGAATCTCGGCACTGGTGGCTATGGTTTTCACGGACCATACGAACACATCTCTGTGGAAGGCATGCAGACAGCTGTCCGCATTTTAAAACATATTGCCACCCATCCCATTCGCAAATAAATGAATCTGCAAAAAACCGTCCGCAGTCTGATGAATCTCAGATTTCGGACGGTTTTGTTATTATTTATGAAGTTTTAGTTTCCCTGCATATTTGCGGATTTTGCCAGTGCAGGTTTCTGAAACATCCGAAACAGACCAATCTGTTCCAGCGCCTTCGTAATAGCGAAAAAGATCACCGAATCTATCGGCCACATAATCAGGTTCTTCAGCGCACGCGCTGGAAGAATCACCATAAATGCCTGTCCATATAACACATTCAGACAAAGTGTTGTCAGAATCACGTTACAGACCAGCATAACTACAAATTTAGCTGCCAGCACACGCCAGATCGTAAGCTTTTTCTTATAAAAAAAGCATCCATACAGGATTCCGGCCAGTATAACAACCAGCGTCAGCTGTGGACAAAATGGTCCGGTTGGCTTCATCATATACTTGATAATATCCAACGCACCATGGAAAATTCCTCCAACCACCGGTCCAAACAGATAATCAATGATACCATTTGGAATACTGGAAAAACCAATCCGAATAAACTGCCCATATTCAATGGAGAAAAATCCTAGAATGACAGCAACTGCAGCAAGCATTGCCATGGTAGTGATGGTTCTTACCGCTTTTAATTCACGGAAAGAATCGGTGAACAAAGTAACGAATTTTTTCATAAAAAATTACCTCCTTTGCAGACCTCACCGTACTACAACTGGAGATAATATTATCTTCGGATGCAGCGGGATGCGACTCATGTACCGCAAGATTCTCTTTTCGTCCGGGTGACAACTCCCTGTTCATCCGGCACTTAACGCACATGTGTCTACTCTGCTTTAAACTATTAAATTGCAACGACCTAAGTATAACACAATGGAAAAGAAATGCAACTATTTTTTTTCATTGTATGGCATTTTTATAGCAAAACGCCATCTGTCACACGTTTTTACGTGCAACAGATGGCGTCCGTTGCCTGTTATTTTATTCTTTTCAGGTTCCCATACTTGCAAACAGGGCAGCTATCTCATCCGGGCTTAATGCCTTATTCGGATCAGCCGGTTCTTCCGGCTGAAGCGGTGCTTCTTTTACGGCTTCCGGCTCTTCAATCGGCTCCGGAATATCCTCCGGTTCCACCGTTTCTTCGACAGGTTCCCCGGCTTTATCCGCATTGTCGTCATTGCCCATATTTGCAAACAGGGCAGCTATTTCATCCGGGCTCATGGAACGGTTTGGATCTGACAGATCCGGCATCGGTGGAAGTTCTTCCTCCGGCAGGTTCTCATCATCCGCTTCATCAACAATCGCTTCCTCCGGAATCGGGTCCGGTTCTACCAGTTCCTCTGCTTCCTCAATGGATTCTTCCGGGTCCGGCGGGATAATCTCATCCGCTGCCATGACTGGAGGCTCTTCCTCCGGCTCAAAACTCTCTTCTTCCGGTATATCCGGCAGAATCTCCGGTTCCATATCTTCTTCCGGCTCCAGCGAAATCTCCGGTTCCAGACTCTCCTCCAGATCCGGCAAAATTTCCGGTTCCGGGTTTTCTTCCAGATCCGGCGAAATCTCCGGTTCCGGGTTTTCTTCCAGATCCGGCGAAATCTCCGGTTCCGGCTCCATACTTTCTTCCGGCTCTGGTGAGATCTCCGGCTCTACCGGTGTTTCTTCCACATGATTCTGCGGTGCCGGCTGTGGCTCTACAGGTGTTGCCACAGGTACAGAAACCTGCGGCTGGGAAACAACCACTTTCTGACTGTTCATAATGGTCTGATTCAGGCGCAGTTCCATATCTTTCATTGCAATAATGATTTCCTGCAGCTTTGCGGCTATCTCTTTATCCTGTGAATGTTCCTGTTCTTTTCCATCCTTCTGCACCGAAGAAATTTCATCCTTACAGACTGAAAGAATCTCGTCCTTATAAGCACCCGCAACTGTACCGAACCCATCCATTCCTTTCTGGAACGTATCAAACCGGTCGATCAGCTGTTCGTATGAATTCATCAATGCATCGGTATTCTCATGGGACCGCTTGATAATTACTTTCGCTATTCCCTTCTGTGCATTGACAATTTCCTCTGTCGGAATCTTAGATGCCTCTTCCATATATGCAAGCTTCACCGATATTTCCTCAAAATATTTTTTCAGCATGAGATATGATGCCTTTTCCGACTTGAAAATACTCTCATACTGTTCCTCTCTCCGGGCATATTTTGTCTCATATACTAAAATCACGCCTCTGATTGCAACATACAGGCATATCAGATCTGCTGCTGCCAAAACAACCAGAACAATAAACATCTTCGGGAAATTGACTATGGCATACAACTCTGCCATAAAAATAAACGCAAACAAAAGTATCCCGAAAATCATCTGCATCCTTGCTTTCGAATCTTTATTCTTCATATGATACCGCTCCTTCCATGAGCCCGCTATTCTAACCACTATGCAAAATAAGCTCTAGTATGTTATATTTTACCATATTGTGTCGATTCTCACAAGGTTTGTTGTTTATTTCTGCCTTCTATAATACGTCATTTACAATCTGCTCTGCTGTCAGATGATTCTCTTTTAATACCTCATTTACATCATACCGGTCAAGGAATTCTTTTTTCAATCCGTAATTATAGACTTTCATATCACTGCTTCCATAAAATCTTGCGATTTTTTCTCCGAAACCACCATTCAGGATGCCATCTTCCAGTGTAACTACCGTGTCATGGTCTGCCTTCAGCTTCTCCAGCAGTCCTTCATCCAGTCCGGTAATATAATACGGGTTGATTACCGTTGCATGAATACCTTTTTTCTCCAGCATTTCTGCGGTCTGCAGTGCCAGGAAATAAAATGTTCCGAGTCCGATCAGTGCAATTTTGCTTCCCTTTTCCGTTACCTCATAGGTGTTGAGCTGACTCCAGTCTTTTTTGACTTCTCTGCCATCCGAAATCATATCTCCGCCCGGAAGTTTGATCGCAACCGGCATTTCCTTCTGCTCCACACTCCAATCAAGCATTGACAGATATTCTTCCTTTGTTGTCGGTGCCAGATAAACCAGTCCCGGAATATTGGAAAGCATCGGAATATCCTGCAGTCCCAGATGGGTAACATCCGTCATGCCAAATACCGATCCCGTATACACAACAATCGTTGCCGGATTCCCGTCAATACACAGATCCTGTGAAATCTGGTCATACGTCCTCTGGATAAAGCTGGAATACACACCGTATACCGGCTTTCCGCCACCTTTGGCAATTCCGGAAGCAAGTGCTACCGCTGTCTCCTCCGCGATTCCCACATCTACAAACTGCCGGCCGGCCTGTTTCCTTTTCTCCTGCGTAAATCCGAGAATCGTCGGGGTTCCGGATGTAATTGTAACAACTGTCGGATCCTTTTTCATCTTTTCAATCAGATATTCACAGGTCACCGAAGAATAATCTTCCACTTCCGGAAAATGGGATTTTCCGGTCTCAATATCAAATGGAAGATGCCAGTGCCATTCTTCCTTATGCTCTTCTGCCGGTTTATAACCTTTTCCCTTTAATGTATTAATGTGGACAACAACCGGTTTCTTACTGTCTTTTACCTGTTTGAAAGCCCCGATCAGCTCCCTGAGGTCATTTCCATGATCCACATAGACATAATCAAGTCCCATGGCTTTAAATAAATTGCACTCTGCCTGTCCGTTTGTCTCGCGGAGTAATTTCAGATTTGAATAAAGTCCTCCATGGTTTTCTGCAATTGACATATCATTGTCATTTACTACAATGATCATGTTGCTGTCTAATTCTGCCGCAAAATCCATTCCTTCTAAGGCTTCTCCTCCGCTTAAAGAACCGTCTCCGATAATTGCGATCACATTTGCACTTTCCCCACGAAGATCCCTTGCCTTTGCCAGACCGCATGCCAGACTGACGGATGTAGAGGTATGTCCGATCGTAAAATGGTCATGTTCACTTTCCTGCGGACAGCTGTATCCCGTCACGTCGTCGTAATGTTCTTCATATAAATAGGCATCTTTTCGACCGGTCAGCATCTTGTGCGGATAGGTCTGATGGGAAACATCAAATACCATTTTGTCCTTTGGGGACTCAAAAACATAATGCAGTGCAATGATTGCCTCTACCATGCCAAAATTCGGGCCAAAATGCCCGCCGTGAATACTTGCTCTCTTTAATAATGCATGACGCATTTCTTCTGCGAGAGCTGTCATCTCTTCTATATTTAATTTCTTCACATCTTCCGGTCCGTTAATCTTTTCGATATACATATAATAAATTCTCCTTCCGATTTTATCTATCATAATATACCACTTAAAGTTAACTTTAAGTCAAGTATTTTTTATTTAATTTTCAACTTTTTGCTTCAAATCCTCAATTGCCTGAGCCACTATACCTGCGCTCTTAAAAAGATGTAAATAATGTAATGATAAAAGGGGCAAAAGGTATCATTTCCCACTGAAATGCAATTTTTATGTCATTCGCATTTCTTGCGATCCGCTTGTTGTTCCGATATAATTATGCTATGATTGTGCTTTGATTGGAGGAAACCATTTTGAGCGAATATTATAAGTTTTTTCAAAATAAAAAATGTGAATATTTTCCATGCCATAAAGGAATTCCGGAGGAGGACTTTAACTGTCTGTTTTGTTATTGTCCCCTCTATACACTCGGGAAATCCTGTGGTGGAAACTGTGAATATTTAAAAAATGGTATCAAATCCTGCATAAACTGTGGCTTTCCCCATCACCGAAAGAACTATGATAAGGTCACGGGCCGCTTTCAGGAAATTGCAGCCGTTATGGCTGCTTCCGATAAGGAGGATGCATCCCATGAAATGTAAACTTACTCCCGGATTATCCTCCGGTGACTGGAACGAATTTTGCAGCCGTTTCCATTTCCCTCCGGATGACCTGCCTCATATTCAGGCAATTTATACGGCACTTCTTCCCCTGGTTGAATCCTATGCGTATTACTCTCTGGCTCAGGATTTAGACGGGGTTTCCCTGCCTCACTATGCCTATGGGTTTGTGACGCTTGGAAACGGAGTGGATGAACTGTCGGAATTATATCTGAACCATGAACAGATCCAGGAGGCTTACATTGTGGACTGCATCAGCCTGATGCTTTTGTCAAAGGCTTATGAAGAGTTTGCACATGTGGTAGAACGTCAGAGCCGCCTGTATCTTGCAGAATTATCTTTTCTGGGAGATACCTATTCCCTTGACCTGCTCCCACAGATTTATGGGCGGCTTGCCCCGGATGGCATCCAGCTTACCGAGGGGCAGATGCTCCGGCCGCTTAAGACAGCAACGCTGATCCTGCATCTGGATACAACAACACACGCCAATCTCAAGCAATTGTGTAATACGTGCGCAACCTGCCGGAATTTTTCCTGCCCGTCGAGAAAGGCCACGGCTCCGCATTTGCCGCATACTTATGGGGCCATGCAGATATTCCATACAAAATAATTATTTTTCAATTGATAAGTCAGCATTTTACCGTGCTTTTTTCAAAAGTTCTTCCGCTGTAATACCAAACAATTTCTTAGTTGCTCCACCCACCCGACACGGACAATCTCTGCTCTACACCTTGTGCTTCCAATATAAATGAAACCGATATGGTGAACTGATTAAAATGCTTCTGTTTTTTATAACTGATGATTGAAGAAATATAAACAAAAGCAAGGGGGTTGAGAGTAACCTCGAATCTGAAAACCTTATCTTTACAAGTTTGAGGTTTCGAATGATTATTAAGATAAAAAGATGTAAATAACATAATATTAGCAGTTGACTTTAACATTATTAAATGATAATATTAACAATATTAAAGAAAGGGGTTGGTAATGAGACGAAAAGCGCAAGAATGGATATACAATTTAAGTGATGAAGATATCACATTTATAAAAAATTTTGTTATGTCATCTGGCTCTTTAAAAGAGGTTGCAAAATTGTATCATATAACATATCCTACCGTGCGATTGAGACTTGATCGACTTATACAAAAAATGCAAATGAATGATCAAATAGAAAATGACGCTTATATTTCATTAATTAAAAAAATGGTAATAGATGATCAACTTGATTTTGACACAGCAAAAATATTGATAAAAAAATACAGAGAGCAAAAAGGAGAATAAATGAAATTTTCTACAATTTTATTCATCGTAATAATAATGGCATTAACCATTATTTGTGTACGTTTTTTAGAATCATATTTAAATAAAAAAAGAAGAACAACTACCGTTTCATTAACACCAATTATTTTTCTTGTTCTTTCAATCGTATTAATTATAGTGTATCTTAATTTTGAACCAGAAAGTTTTGAACGCGTTGAGAAGCAGGGGTTATTGACACTCTCATATAGTTTCGTTTCCAAAAATCAGATGTCTATAAAGGATAAGATACACAATTGTATCATTATCTTTATGCTTACAAATATTCCTGCTGTTATATCAATTTATAATCAGATAAAAAGAAATAGAACGATTACGCGCAAAAAGAAAATAAATGAAATGAAATTGCGGGAATTATAATGTTCATCTCTATATATTATATATAGTTGTGATGCCGTTGGATATTATAGTGGAAAGCACTGGACAAATGCAAGTGCTTCTAATGCAAGCGTAGATTCTGACATTGTTATATATACATATAAACTTTCTGGACAAAGTAACAAAGCCACATGTACTTCCTCCTGTATTACCTTAAAATGTTCTGGAAATCTTGATACTTATGTTGGAGTTGGAAATGTAGGAATTGTAAAGATTACATCGCAAACTTATTCGAGTAAAACCAATTTCTATGCTTCAAGTTATTTATAATAATGAAAAAAAGATATATAGTGATACTCGTTTTGCTTATACTGATCTTACTCTATAATAGATATGGATCTGGTGTCTAAAATCATTTGAGTGCACAGGTAGACAGTATTTCAATTGAGGCAGTATGAAAAACTTATCCAGCGCGAATGATTAGAAATTGTTCGCAGATAATAAAACAATTTAATGGTATCCAGCAAAGATCTTTAAATCATTGACAAAAAAATTACGCAATGGTATTATGAAAATACAAAAAGCAATACCGTGTAGGCGGTTTGCCAAAGTTAGTTTTAAAAAAATAACCGTTCTTTGGTAGGGGCGGTTATTTTTTATGGTTAGAAAAGATCATTACAATCAGATTGATAATAGCAACAATCAGTATGAAAAACTGAAAATATTGTTCCCCACATTATTTCTATGATGGCAATTACCGACAACAACTTTGTATACATTCTTTACTCCCCGCTTTCTTTTACTAATTTATACCCAATTGAGCAAATTGTTCTTGGTTCCCCCTTCTCGCAGAGTTATATAGCCTTTTCCCATTAACTTTTTAAGCCTATAATGCACACATGACTTTGATTTTGTGTTTACTCCTTTACAGATTTCTTGAAAAGATGGAGAAATTAAATTTTCTTCCATTTGCTACCTCCCTATATGCCTATATAACAAAACATGTGTCCGATTATATCAAATAAAAATTATTGCCAAACCATCCTCAACTGTCCGACCTGCTCCTCCACAATCCGCCCCAACCTCTGCTTCATGACTCTCTGCACAATCCGCCGCCTCCGGTAAAAACAATTCCGGCTGATTTGGAAAATGCCGTGGTGCACATTCACTTTATTTCTTGTGTATTTTTGTGTATTTTAGTTGACTTTTGTGTAATATTGTGTATGATATAATTAAAGGAGGTACATAATGAATCCAAGGCAACAAACGATTAAACAACTCAGTGCTTCCGGTTATGAATTGAAACGCCACGGTGCTAATCACGACATTTACTACAATCCGCAGACACACAGCACCGTACCTGTCAAACGACACGATTTCAATGAAAACGACATGAAGTACATCTTCAAGGAAGCCAATATTAGCAGGATGCATTAAATATGTTTCCTGCTTCCAAATAGGAGGGTTACTATGAAATATATTTATACAGCTTTGTTTACACCTATTGAGGACGGATCCGGATACTACGCAAAAGTCCCTGATCTTCCTGGATGCATCACTACTGGCAATAGTCTTTCTGATGCAATTGACCAAATTACCGATGCAATGAGCGCATGGCTTGTTGTTGCAGAGGATGAAGGCGAACCGATTGCTCCTCCATCACCACAGGAAAAATTAAGTGTTGATGCCGGCACAATCTGTTCCCTGATTTCCGCAGATACCATTGAATATCGTGCCCAGACAGATACTCGCGCCGTTCGAAAAAATGTTTCTCTTCCAAGTTGGATGGTCCGTCTTGCTGACAAGCGCGGAATCAACTGCTCACAAGTCCTTCAGGATGCCTTACGAACACTTCTTGATAACTCCACTATCGCACATACTCATTAACATTATCCCTTAAAAACCAGTTATCTATATGGGTAACTGGTTTTCTCATAAAACAAAAAATGCCTCTCCATCAACCATAACACGGTTATTTACTGTATTGAAATCCGGAGCATCCCTGCCTATAACCATAAATATAAAAACGAGCAGCAAAACCGGATTTACACCAGTCTGCTACTCGTTTGATGATTATAATATTTTCTTTTCTTGTGCCATTGCAACCAGTTATCGGACAAATGGCAGGAACGTAATGCTATACTTTATTTTCCAAACCGGCTGATTTCTTTCGCATATGATATTTCCGTTTTTCCTCATACATTTTCTCATCCATATGCATTAAAAAAGTTTCTGCATCATCTTCTGTCCCAAATTCCGTGTATCCCATAGAAACACTTAAATGAAACGGTTCTATCCCGGATTCATTAAACCGGGACAGATTATGGTTAATCTCCTCCATTGTCGCTAAGACACGCTCCGTATCAACACCTGACAGCAGTACAATAAACTCATCTCCCGCATACCGGATTGCCATACCATCATCCGGTATGGATCTGATGAGTATATTTCCCAACGTACAAATAGCCTTATCGCCCATACTATGACCTAAATTGTCATTAATACACTTGAAATCGTTTACATCCATCATGATTCCATATAAGGATTTATGGCTTGCAATTTTCTTTTCCGCAAGCACCGCATTAAAATATCTTCGGTTATATAATCCGGAAAGCTCATCCATATACAAACTCTCTGCGTATGACTGCATCTGCACAAATATCAATGCGACCGCAACCAGCACCCATGATGATGTAATTCCATAAAAAAGGAACTGGAGAACTACACCTGCAAAACAAGAACCAACGAAATAGATCACCGGGAAAAAATTCAGGTTAACCCCTTGTTTTTTGGAATGATACACCAGATAAATACTGTAAGCAAAATATATGACAAGCGAAATATATCCCACCAGCACACCGGCAGTTCTCTGATATACATTCTCCCCGGATATTTTAAACATAATCCCTGTTCCAAACAGATTACATAAAACCATAATTACTTCTACCAGCCAGGGAAATATCTCCACTCCTGCTTTTTGAACCATTCTTTTATAATTTCGATAGATACGCAATTCCACGTACATACACCAAAGCATACCCATACTGACTGTCCCTATAAAGCATATGCTGTTAGAGATATAATTAATCTGCCGGCTGCCAGTAAACTGTTTTCCATCTACGAGAAAAGCAATGGTTTCAGACAATGCCCCCACTAAATTTACGATTGCTATTCCATCATATATTTTATCTCCCACATGAAGGCTCTCTCTGTTCTTTCGTCTGCAAAACAAAAGGAACCACATCATTAACACGGTCAATCCGTTTGCCATTAATATTTCTTCTAAAACGATGATTGTTATCCCCTCCATCATTCACGGTATGAACTTATTTTTACTAAAATGAGCTCTATCATTATACCAAGTTAAAACCGGTTTTTGTCTTTTTCGACATGAATTACAGTTTTTTTAACGTGAACGATGATTTTTTATGTTTCATCATTTTTCACAGCCTACTGCAACTGTGAAAAACCCACGGCTTACAAAGTTAACGGTCTTTGTATCGGAATCATAATAAGATCCCGGTATCTTAACTGCTGCACCGTATTTATCAATTTTATATGCAAAAATCTTTTTGTCTTTTTCCTTTTTCGAAGCATTATAGGAAACAGCGACCCTGATCCGTCCCTTTTTCAGGATAGACGACTGCTTTTTCTTTATTCCTGTGACGGAAAAATCATAAACCGGACGTTTTCCAATAATTTTCCCTGCCTTAGCAGAAAGATTTTTCTTGTCAGCCTGTTTCATTTTGATAACCACAGCTGTATTCATCTCTTTCTTTAATTCTTTTAATGCCTTCGAATCAAAGGTAAGATTTACATTGCCACCATTGACCTTCAATTCTTTTACATTCTTTTTGACAAGTAAATTTACCGCCTGCCCGTCCATTTCAAGATGCAGATTCTTCCAGTTTCCGGCTTTTGCCGTATCAAAAGTTATTTCAACAGACAGGTCTTTTATCCTGCCACCCTGTTCTTTTTCTGCCTTTGTAATTTCTTTTTTCAAAACTGCTGCAATATTCTTCACTTTGACCGTATTATTTTTAACTGCAGTTTTTGCTTTGACATTAATATCCTTAACAGAAACGGACGTATCTGCTGCGGGTGGCGGTGTCACATTCCCCGGTTCTTCTTTTGCATGATCCGGTGCCGGTAATGTGCCGGAATCCGGTGAAACATTGCCAGATGATCCGTCCGTGCTTCCACCGGCATTTTCACCGGAACCTCCGCCGGAACTGCCTCCGGAACTTCCACCAGAACTTCCGCCAGAACCTCCACTTGAACCGCCTCCGGATATTCCGCCGGAACTTCCACCAGAACCGCCCCCGGTTTGGGAATGATCTGCCGTTACACGGACCTGACAATCTGCCTTACTTCCTGTATAGTTGCCATTCCCATTATAACATGCGGTGAACGTATATGTTTTCGTTTCATTCGGAAGCGTTGCCATCCAGTGATCCGTTCCCTTTTCTTCTAATGTGATCCCGGAAACATCACAGGTTACTTTTATCCCGGCATCTTCCGGAATCCCCTGTCTGCAAAGCTGTAATTCTACTGTCCCCGCACCTTTGACCGTATCGGTTTTTGCAGTCAGCTGCATGCTGGTGGAAGCCTTTTCGATTTCCAAAACAGCCTCCCCGTATGTTGGAATAAAAGATGCCTTTTCCGCTTTAAAATAAATCTTATACTGGCCTGCTTCTGTGTAAAATGGCATCTCCGTTTGTGTATACGATCCGTTTTCTGTCAAACTGTAACTGATTTGTACACCATCTTCCTGTTTGATATCAAATGTATGGGGTTTTCCATCATAAGTTACGCGGACAGGTACGGTTTGTATTTCCGGCATCTCACTGTTTTTCCGGTAATAATAAGTGATCTCCTGGCGATCCTCTGTGATGTTTATTTCTTCCTGATTTGCACTGTTTCCTACACATGTATATCCATATAAGTCCGGACTTCTTAACGTATACGCAGAATTCTTTGGTACATATACTGTCGCGGGTGCCGTATCAGGCACTGTTGTTTCGGTTCCGTCTTCGTTTTGCAGCATATAACGAATCGTTACGGTACTCCACGCCTGTCCTGCCGTCTGATTGTCAGCCAGAATTTTCCCAGTGTCCTCATCTATGATCTTTCCTTCCAGTCTGTCCCCGGAAACCAGACCAGTTACCGCAGGAAGTGTGACAGAAAGGGACTCTCTGGCAGCATCCGGATCATACCAGTTACTGTGTGGCGGAACGGTATATGTTTCTTCTTTTTCATATTTGACTGTATTGTCTGCTCCAATAATGCGGAAAGTAATCTTCAAATGCTGTTTGGCATCCACTATATTTTGTACGACTGTACGGAATTCCAGATCCTTTCCATTTGCTTTTGTGATATTTGTCTCATCGATCCGGTATTGGTCACTATCCCTGTCAAGTGTTCCTGTCCTGGTATGTGGAATTGTAATTTCAGGATCGCACACATAAACAGATGCCTGCCTGCTGACATAATCACGGTTATTTAATCTCCGCGCCAGTTCCATTTTGCACACTTCACAGAAAGGATTCCCAAGATCCCGCATCATGCAGACGCGGCTCGGTGCAAATACCGTTTCTGTTCCTGCTGCCGTTATTCCGATTCCACGGAACCCAAGCATCTTACGCCATTTAATCTTATCCGGATCCGATGTGTCGGAAATATTTTCTCCCTGCATCTTTTTATCATATTCATCGCCTAATCTTCCGATGCTGTGGGAAATTTCATGGGTCATGACATCCCCCTGCTCATTCTCATCCGAATTTGCCGAAAAAGAAAAGAGTGCATTGGAAGAAGAACCAATATTCGCAGTCGTATTACAAATGATATGGATGGTTCCAACGGCTGCACCGGTATCCAGATATCTGCTCTCCAGCTCTTCCCTCAGTGCCCTGGCTTTATCTTCCCCGTCCTTTGCAAAATAGCAGGATTTTCCGAATGCCTGCACATGAAAATATGTGTCCGGGTTCGACTCCCCATACATCACGCCCACACCAGTTTCACTGGATACCGTCTGTACTGCATAAATATTGATCCTGTCGGAATACTCTTTATAAGGAGACCACTTTAGCAGCCCCTGTGCTTTTGCCGTTGCATCCTTCAAAAATTGTTCCTGTTGTTCCTGGGTATAGCCCTCACCCATGATAACAATCACAAAATTTTCCTTATCATCACCTGTCTTGTGAATGGCATAAACGGAAGCTGCCGTTGTCTGGTCTGCCGCTGTCTGGTCTGCCATCACAGGATATGGAAACACCAGGGAAAGCAATAATATCAGGCTAAGTACGATTGCCTCAAACCGTTTTCCACCCTTCTTTTTTACATTCGTCATATCATCCTCCGTACTTTACATTACCAGAAATACTGGTGCTTTCCCTATTCTTCCCACAGACAAACTCCCGGGAAACCATCTGCCGTAAGGCTTCTTAAAGCACGATTACCGCAGCATCAAACCCCTCTACATTTCCATCAAAGGTGTTTTCGGTAAGCAGATTGTACTTCTGCGTGTACTCATTAAATTGTTTTGCACTGCTGCTGCAGTTAAAAATCATGGCAATGGTCTCTTCGCCATTTTTTCTGATCAGGACAACTGTCCCTTCCTCATCTTCTGTGACGATCCCAGCCAGTTCGCCTTCTACAATGCATGCATGGCTTTTCCGGACCTGAATCAGCCGCTTGTACCATTCATACATCTCTTTGTCCTGGTATTCTTCATCCCAATACATGCCCCGTCTGCAGTCCGGATCGTTTGCTCCCGGCATCGCATACTCATCTCCATAATAAATCATCGGCATTCCCGGCAATAACAACTGAAAAGCGGCTGCCAGATGCTGCTTTTTCTTATTGTCGTTACACAGATGTAAAAATCTTGCGGTATCATGGCTGTCGATCAGATTCCACATAAGGGGATAGCAGTTTTTGTGTAAGCGTCCCTTCAAATATCCAAGATTTTGTACGAACTGGCTGACCGTAATCTTTTCGTCTGCAAGCAGATCGATCAGGTTCAGGTAAAATGGATAATTCATGACTGTATCCCATTCATCCCCCTCAAGGAAATCTCCTGCATAATGCCAGATTTCCCCAATGATCAGCATATCTTTCTTCACAGCCTTTACTGCCTTTCTGAAATTCTTCCAGAAGAAATGGCTGATTTCGTCTCCTACATCCAGTCTCCATCCGTCAATATCGCATTCCTTAATCCAGTAGCATGCAACATCCGTAATGTATTTTTCAACTTCAGGATTTTTCAGGTTTAACTTTGGCATTCCGCCATAATAACCAAAACATTTGAAGTTTGGGATCTCTCCCCATTCGCTTTTAAGTGGGAATCCATCAATAAAATACCAGTCCCGGTATTTGGATTTTTCACCATTTTCCAGGATATCCGCAAACGCAAAAAATTCTCTTCCCGTATGATTGTATACCGCATCCAGGACTACCTTCATACCACGCTCATGCGCTTTTTGTACCAGCTCTTTGAGATCCTCTGTTGTTCCAAAGGACGGGTCTATCTGGTAGTAATCCGTGGTATCATACTTATGGCACGAATTTGATTGAAAGATAGGTGTCATATACAGCACATCGATTCCCAGATTCTGAATATCATCCATATGTTCGATGATTCCCCTGAGATTTCCATGCAGATCATCCATAGGCGTAATCGGTGCTTTATACCACAGTTCTTTGTCTACCGGCTCCGTTGCTGCAAAACGGGATGGGAAAATCTGATACACGACCTTGTTTGCTGCCCACTCCGGCACCTCAAACATCTCTTCCTCCCGGAGGTTCTGCGGACAGTCAAACATTCTGTCCCTGTTTGTAATGCATTCCTTATCAAACTCATAATTTCCATAATATACCTTTTCTCCCTGCGTGTCCGTAAATTCGAAAAAGTAACGCAGACAGATCAAATGCATATTTATCTGTGCTTCATAATAATCATGAAACTGTGAGACAGCAACCTTCTTCATCGGAACTGTCTTTCTGGTATCCTTACGCTCCATAGGTATATACTTGTCCTCATAGTGAAGGATTACCTCCTTCATATCAT
>ENA-OPEC01000483-OPEC01000483.1-human-gut-metagenome-genome-assembly--contig:-NODE-483-length-34360-cov-4.293397_pt1 | contig 34360 bp, 23 predicted proteins | sample MGYA00241622_ERZ501507 | MGnify/ENA primary metagenome ERZ501507 (study PRJEB25962, sample SAMEA2042582) | human gut metagenome | biome: human gut; feature: human-associated habitat; material: faeces... | reverse complement strand
CCTAAAACGCACTCTAAAAGTGCCACTTTTGAAAGCTAACAAACGTTAAATCGCCTGATTTCGTCATTTTCCCGTGTTTTCAGAGACATCAAATTTCGACAAAAATCGACTCTCTTTTTTCCTAACGGAGGCACTTTTGGAATTTTGAGTTGTGAATTTTGAGTTTTGAGTCGGGATTTTTGAGGTCGGAAAATCGTCAGAAATGAGTAACGGGACCTATATTTAACACTCGTTAGCACGAAAGAATCAAATTCTCAGAGGGCTAAATTTGGTAAATAAAATTGACAAAAGCGATTGGTAAAATCGCTTTTTTAGGTTATGAGTTTGGAGGTTATTAGGTTTTAGGTTATGAGTTTGGAGGATTGAGAGATATCAGTTGCATGAAGAACGAAGAACTAAGAGTGAAGAAACTATACACCCGTGAGAGAGTTTTATAAAAACTTTTCGTAATATTGCACTTGCTTGTTGACTCTTTAAAACTGTAAATCAAACTCATGTTTTCTCACTTTTATTGTTGTTTAATTTGTGGGGTATCAGGATTTTTGTAACTTTGCAGCGATTTTCACATCATGAATCGTCCTTTTGGGGATTTGAAATAATGGTGGAAATTCTTTAATATACAAGAAAGGCGTTTACAAGCGCTTTGTCTTTGGCTATCTGAAACTTCGCAACTTTCAATCACTGCCAAATCAAAGCAACAGTAGATGTTCACAGGATGTGATTAATAATCACTCCAAAACTTGTCGTAGCCACTCCTATATATAATATAAGGAGTGTGTTGCGACATTGTATGGGATTGGAGTGTATTGTTATATTGTACGGTGTGGGACTTCTGCGTTGCTCGTTCAGGCAGTGATGGGCAATGCGAAGGCCTCAGATAGCGGGACGAGTAAAGGTAGAACTCCCCGCCTTTTTATATGTTAAAGCTAATATGGAATAATTCTTTAAGTTAAATTTATTCGTTTGGGAGTGACGAAAAGTAATTTTTTTATGACGATGAGAACAAATTACTTTAGTCGTTTTGCTCTGTGTTTCTTATTGGGCGCAGGCACATTTGTTTGTACTTTTGCCAATGATGCAAGAGTAGGAGAGACAGAGTATGCCACTCTGAAGGAAGCCGTTGCAGCTGCGGAAGATGGGCAGACTGTTACATTGTTGGGGGATGTCGAAGCGGTAGAGATGATTCCGGTTACAAAAAACATTACTCTTGACTTGGCCGGACATGGAATAACCAATAATGTTACACAAAACAGGCTTTTCAGACTGTCGGATGTTACGTTCACCATTAATGGAAATAACGGATGGGTTATAACTCCGGAGACGAACACTCTATCATACGGCTTCGTTGATTTCCGTGATGCGAACAATGTTGCCGGCATTAATACTAAATTAGTTGCAAAAGATGTATCTTTTAAGGGCGGGACAAATGAAGCCAGTCTTTTTGCTTTTCGCAACAGTTGGCAGTCTTTAGAGTTCAATAATGTTAATGTAGAATTGACGGAAAGCTACACTTTTAGTATTATAAATGGCTATCAGATGAAGGTCAACATTTCTGTTACGGGAGGAAAATTCATTTGCAGAAGTACTAACGCTACAGCGGGAGTGTTTCAGGCAGGAGCAAATAGTACAATTAATTTTAAGGATGTAGATGTCGATACAACCGTAGGCCCCATTTTTGAAGTTGTTCAATCAACGGCAACATTCACGAATTGCACGATGAGAAATACGGCGGCCAACAGTTTTTTTGGTGCTTGCATAGCACCATCTAACGGCTCTGATGTTACCATAGACGGTGGTTCCTATGAAGCAAATTATCCTGTCTACATATATAACTCAGGCGGCAAAATTACGATAAAAGGCGATGGTGAGTTCAAAGGAAATGTTGCTGCCGTTCAGGTTGACAGAAGAGAGGATGCTTTTTCTGCATCAGCCGTTATCGAAAGTGGGGCATTTACAGGCAATGTGGTAAATAATGGATATGACGCTTCCATAGAGATTAAAGGCGGAACTATCACGGGAAAGGCTGTGGCACAAGCGGTGAAGTCGACTATAACAATCTCTGAGGGAGAGATTTCAAACGGCGTATCTGCCACAGGCAATGGCGCAAGCGTGAATATTACAGGCGGAACAGTTGATGGAGATATTAATGTGGGTAACAATTCAGCTATTGCTGTAACCGGCGGAACGGTAAGCGGTGCTTCAGATGATTTGTTTAACGCCGTAATTGAGAGCAATGACGGCACAAGTACGAAAGCTAAACTTCCCAATGGTGCAAGTATCAGCGTGTCGGATGCTGACATCAAGAGCATAAATATAACAGAAGATATAAGCAATGTCAATGTAAGCTATACAAGAAACTTCTCTGATAAATGGCAGGCTTTGTTTGTTCCGTTCCAAATAACACTAACGGCTGATATTCTTACGAAGTTTGATTTCGCAGAGATATGGGATACCGAGCTTATAGACGGAGCACCGACCATAGAGTATATTAAACTTGAGGAAGGCAGCGTTATAGCACCAAACACTCCGTGTCTGGTAAAAGCAAAGACTGCGGGCGAGCATACCCTGACTGTTGAAGGAGCATTATTGGCAAAGACCGAAGTTCCTCAAGTGGATTGCTCAACGATAAAACAGAAGTTTAACTTTATAGGAATCTATGACAAGACGACCTTGCTTGATAAATACGGATATTTCCTCAATGCCGACGAACAAGCATTCCGTCCGGTCGCAAATGCTGAACAGGCTTTACCTTCATGCAGGTTCTATCTTACGATACAGAATAAGGCAGACAACAGCTACGACTATTATACGCAAGAAAACTCAAAGGCTATAAAGATACGTGTTATCGGAGATGAAGACAATATCTCGACAGGAATCACCGACATTGAGGCTTCTGCAGGCGTGAACGACAACAAAATCTACACAATACAGGGAACTTATGCAGGACATTCTGCCGAGGGATTGAAGGCTGGTATTTATATTATCGGTGGCAAGAAAGTAATTATAAAATAATCGGTTTTAAGTTGCACAATTATGAAAAAAGAATATATAGCTCCCTTATGTAAGGTTATAGAATGTGAAATGTTGCCTATAATGGATGCCAGCACAGGTAATATAACAATCAACAAAGACCCTTATGAAGGCGAATTAAATTCAAAAGGATACAATTCAGGATTTTGGAATAATGATGTAAAAGACGATAATTCGTTGTGGGACAATTAATATCGTCATTACGATATGAGTTTTGTATGGGGCTGTGTCTGTTCTGTGAACTGCACCCCAAAAGTTTTTGTCTAACTTTTGGGGGACAGTTCATAACCTTAATTACGACACAGCCCCTTTGCCTTTATAGTCTATGCTACTTTTCTTCCCTATTTTCCAAGAGACTTGAACATCTTGGTGATGCACTTTTTCTTTTGCTCAATGTTTGGATGAACATAGAGATTAAGGGTTGTTGTGATGTTGGCATGACCGAGCAATACGCTTACTGTCTTGTAGTCGCAGTTGCTTTCAATGCAGCGTGTGGCAAAGCTGTGGCGGAGTCCGTGATATTTCAGCTGAGGAATGTCAAGACGCTTCATTAACCGATGATAGTAGTTGCGATAGGTGCGTGGCTCTGTAGGCTTTTCTTCATTGGTCAGCACATAGAAGTCTGTGTTTACCACCTTTTTCAGAGGCTTCACCATCGCCAGCAGTTCCTTGTTCATCGGTATCTCACGGCATGAGTTTTTGGTCTTGGGTGTGTTGATGACCAACTCTGTGTGTTTGCGTTCGCCCTCCACAATGTAGATGCGCTCAATGGTGCGACTCACGGTGATAGTACCATTATCGGTATTGATGTCCGACCATTTCAGTCCGCAAATCTCTCCAATACGCAAGCCGGTGGTCAGGCTGATATAGATACCGAGGTTGCGGAATGTGAAGTTCTGCTTGATGAAATTGAGGATCTTTTTATGGTGTGCCACAGTCAGCACCTCAATTTCCTTGTTGGTCTCTGTCGTAGGGTACTTGATGTCCCACTCGCAATAGTTCATCCATTCGTTCTTGACCCCGAACTTCATAACCATTTTCAGGACAATCAGAATGTCCTTCATCGTCTTAATGCTTAGACCGCCATTCAGTTTCTGCAAAACGAACTCCTGCACAAGTTTCTCACTCAGAGCATCACAATCACCAAATGTTGGCAGAATGTGATTCTCCAGAATTAACACATAAGCAGCGTATGTGGACTGCTTTACATAGCGTTGCTTGTCACTTTTCCAAGCCAACGCAATTTCTCTAATTGTTTTTGTTGTCATTGTAATCCTTAATTTTGAAGGTGTACATATATAATTAGAGAAATATAGTCGCAGATGTCCCAAATCTCAGATTCAAGGAGTTTCGGGGGGAATGGGAAGAAAGTACGATTGGTGAAGAGTTTGATTTGTATTCTGGCAACACTCCAAGCAGATTGAACAAATATCATTTCAATGGAGCAATAAATTGGATTTCAAGTGGCGAACTTAAAGAACACTATATTGCCGATACAAAAGAGAAAATATCAGATGAGGCAGCAAAAACTCTGAAGATGCTCCCTATTGGAACATTTATTATTGCCATTTATGGATTGGAAGCAGATGGCGTTAGAGGAACTTGCTCTATAACAAAATCTGAATCTACTATTAGTCAAGCGTGTATGGCTTTCACCTCAAAGGGTAAAATCCAAAATGAGTTTTTGTATTCATGGTACAAGAAACATGGGAATGTTATTGGTATTAGGTATGCACAAGGAACAAAGCAACAGAATCTTAGCTATGATATTATTGAAAAATTCAAAATAGCTTATCCTACATTGCAAGAACAAGAAAAACTGAATAAGTTTATTGCTCTTCTTGACGAACGCATCGCTACCCAAAACAAAGTCATTGACAAGTTGCAGTCCCTAATCAAGGGAATTGCACACAAGATTTCTAAACAAGGTAGACCGAACACACGTTTGACTGAGTGTTTACAATGTTCATCTTCAACGCTGCAAGAAAGTGAAGTTGCCGAGGTCGGGGTATATCCTGTTTATGGCGCAAATGGCATTGTTGGCTTTCTTGATTATTACAATACTGCGAACGAAGCCATTTACATAATCAAAGATGGCTCTAGTGTTGGCACTGTTTCGTATGTCAATGGTAAATGCTCAGCAACGGGGACATTGAACACCTTACAAGCAAAGGACGGCTTCTTACTTAGGTATCTGTACTTTATGCTGAAAGTGTTTAGCTTTGAACCCTACAAAACAGGAATGGCTATTCCGCACATCTATTTCAAAGACTATGGAAAAGCCAAAATCTATTGTCCTTCCTATGAACTCCAAAACAAGTATGCCAATTTGCTTTCTAAAATTGAACAAAAGGCAATAGTAGAACAGAAGATGTTGAACAACTTGTATAATCAAAAGCAATACTTGCTCCGCCAGATGTTTATATGAACATATGGCGAAGCAGATACTGCTTTTGTTCTTCATACATTGCTTTCTGATTGTATGTTAAATCAAGGCGTAATTTCAATTTTGATATAGTATGTCCTATTTTTTGCTGTCTTTCAATTGGTGGTAGCTTGAATGTAAGTTGCTCAAATTCTTCCATATTCAGATTTCGTCTTACAACACTTGCTCCTTGTTCAGAAACCAACATATAGTTATATAAGGCACGATGAGTCTTTAGTAAAGCTGCTATATATTCCTTATCATAACCAACGGCAATTGAAAATACTTTATAAGATGGTGATACAATTCCTATATCAAATTTATTGTTGTAATTTATATTGCCCATCCATAGATTTTGAGGACTAAGCACGACATCTTGAAGTCGAACAACCTTATAGCCTACATTATTTTCACTTGCTATATCTTTGGAAAAATATTCTCGTTGTGTAAATATGCCTTTTACCGTAGAACTTAACACCTCATGCTGATTATTTTCTTTTGTTCTTTCAGAGCGTTCAATTAGAATATCTCCAAGACGGACAGAGATGCCATGGTTTGCATAAAGCAATTGGTTACTAATTCCCTTGATTAGGGACTGCAACTTGTCAATGACTTTGTTTTGGGTTGCGATGCGCTCGTCAAGCAAAGCCAATAGACTTGCAATTTTCTTCTGCTCCTCCAAACAAGGATTGATGGTCTTAACTCTTTTCAAATGTTCACCATAAAGATGCACCACAGATACACCTTGTGCAACTTTGGCAATGTCATACTTACGTTTACCATTCAACTGATAGCTCATAAACGAACCATCATATCCACGCAAACGTATAATGTTTAAGTCACCACCCAAAAGAATATTATCTTTTAGGATACAACGAGCGGTGGCTATATCCTCTACAGTTTCGCCAGAGCAAGGGATTATAACGTCATTAGCTTTGCTTCTTACCAATTTTGCATTGTCTATACTTGTCTTGCTAATCACTTCCTTAATAGTTTCCGATTTGTACTTTGTATAAAGTTCACCATATAAGATACAAGGTTCGCCCTCTTCGGATAGTTGGTCTTTAGATATGCCAGTACCCTTATAAAGGTCTGCAATGTCAGACAAACGCTCCTCTTCCCATTCCCCCTGAAACTCAGGAAATCTGAGATTTGGGACATTGAGTTTCTTATGTTCGTTATTTATTGTCGTTGTCATTTTTAATCCTTAATTTTAGTTTGACCATCACATTACAACCTTCAGTCTTTGGTATCCTTTATATCAGAAAGCGTTGCTTCTATATCCTCAATAGTAGGCAACTGGCTTTGTATATTCTCAGGCATGAGCTTCGAGAGTTGATACTCAGAGATACCGATTGGTTGATTTGTAGATTCAAGGGCATATTGCGCCATCACGTTGTTCTTCGTTTTGCAAATAAGCAAACCTATGGTAGGGTTGTCAGTTGGCTTCTTCTTGATATGATTGATAGCACTCACATACATACCTAATTGCCCCAAGTGCTCACCTTTGAACTTTGTCACTTTCAGTTCCACAACCACATAGCAGCGCAACTCCAAGTGATAGAAAAGCAAGTCAGGATATACAGTGTCTTCACCTACTTGTAGTGGCACTTGACTCCCGACAAAAGCAAATCCAGTGCCCAGTTCAAGCAAGAATCGAGTGACGTTTTGGGTAAGTCCCTGTTCCAACTCACGCTCTCGGTATTCACCATCAAGTGTGAGGAAGTCGAAATTATAAGGGTCTTTCAATGTTTGAGCAGCCAATTCGCTTTGAGGATTAGCCAGCAGTCTTGTAAAATTATTCACAGCCTTTCCCTGTCGCTCATACAGATTGGTATCAAGGAAATTTAGAAGTACTGCACGGCTCCAACCATTTTCAACTGTCTTTTTCAAGTAGAACACGGCACGGTCAACATCCTTGCATTGCGATATGATATACAGATGATGCCCCCAAGGAACGGAGAAGAAGACCTCCTCGCTGATTTGGGCAACAGGTTGTTGTTCTTTATCATCGCCTAATTGTGCAACAACTTGTTGCACAATTGTATTTCGTTGATTATAAAAGAGATACCATTGCCTAATGTATTGCAGATTCCTGTGAGACAAGCCTTTCATGTCTGGAAACTCAGCCATAAGTTCACGGCTCAGTTCTTTAAGCCATCCATCGCCCCAAGACGCAGACTTCTGCTTCTTGCAAATGTCTGCGCCCATATGCCAATAAAGGCGGAGCAATTCGGTGTTCACCTTAATTGCCGCCTTGATTTGCGCGCTGCGTATATCTTGCTTCAATTGCGACACCCAACTCTTGAAGTCGCTGTTGCTTACCAAGGTCATATTTTCTGCCATATTCTATACTTTTTCAAATCTGCCACAACTTGTAGCAAAATTATTCTACCAATCCCAACTCTTTCAGATAGCCCTCAATCTCCTTGTCAAGGTCAGCACGTTTGGCCTCCAGCTCCTTGATTTCCTTCATGACAGCGTGAATGTCGATAGGTTCTTCCTCCTCGAACGTATCTACATAGCGAGGAATATTGAGATTGTAATCGTTCTCAGCCACTTCTTGCAGTGTGGCAAGATGACTGTACTTTTCTATCTCCTTGCGCTCACGATAGGTGTCAACAATCTTCTTGATATGCTGCGGACGGAGCTTGTTCTGGGTCTTGACCTTTTCAAACTCCTTGCTTGCATCAATAAACAGAATATTGTCATCCTCCTTACGGCATTTCTTGAACACCAAGATACAGGTCGGGATGCTTGTGCCATAGAAGATATTGGCTGGAAGTCCGATGATGGCATCCACATAGTTCTTCTTCTCAATGAGGAAACGGCGGATTATGCCCTCGGCATTGCCACGGAACAACACACCATGAGGAGCGACACAAGCCATTGTGCCACCCTCATTGAGGTGGTAAATCATGTGGAGAATAAAGGCATAGTCGGCTGTCTTGCGTGGTGCCAAGCGTCCTGCCTTGCTGAAACGATCATCGTAGTTGAACTTATCGGCAGCACTCCATTCGGCAGAGAAGGGAGGATTTGCAACGACTGCATCAAACTGTGTGTCGCCAAAGGCATCAGCCTCCAAAGTATCGCCATTTTCTATACGGAAGTTGCTAAACTTGATACCATGTAGAAGCATGTTCATGCGAGCCAAGTTGTAGGTGGTAGGATTTTTCTCTTGACCGGAAATCTCGTTGGCATTGCCGATGCTAGCTGCACGGAGCAAAAGCGAACCACTACCACAAGTAGGGTCATAAACATTGCGCAGACGAGCGTGACCGATGGTTACGATCTCTGCCAAGATACGGCTCACTTCCTGAGGAGTGTAGAACTCACCAGCTTTCTTGCCAGCACCAGCGGCAAATTGGCTAATCATATACTCGTAGGCATCACCGAGAATATCAATCTCTTGCGATGCTTCCACACCAAAGTCAATATCATCAAGGGCAAGAAGAACATTGCTTACCAAAGTGTTCTTGTCATCGGCAGTCTTGCCCAACTTGGGTGAAGCAAGGTCAATATCAGAGAATAGACCTCCAAAGTCTTCTTCGCTGTCCTGCCCGAGGGTACTGTCCTCAATACGCTTCAATGAGCGTTCGAGCATAGGCAGAATGTTCTCCTTTCTCTTGATGCTCTCAATGACAGACGAGAACAGGAAGTTTGGTTCAATGAAGTAGCCGATATTTTCCAAACATTCGGTCTTTACTTCTTGTTGCAATGCCTCAATGTCTTCGTCTTTCTCCATGGCCCACAGTTCTTTAAACGTGACTTCATCATCCACCAATGCGTCATTGGCGTGTTTCTCTATCTTCTCCGACAAATACTTGTAGAAGATAAAGCCAAGGGTGAAATACATGAAGTCACTTGCCGACATATTGCCGCGAAGCTTGTTTGCGACTTCCCAGAGTTGGTTTCTTAAATTTTGCTGAAGCTCTTCTGACATATCTTTTGTTTTTTTCTTATTCCCAATTAAATACTTTTATTATTGATCTTAGTTTATCCATGATGCGTGTGAACGCCTTGCGCTTCTTTATCAGTCCGAGGTGTTTCTCCTTCAATGCCTCTTGTATGATTTCAGGCTGTTCCTTTTGCAAGTAGTCATACTCCGAGAGGTAATGATTGAGAACGGAAGCATCCAAATCCTCATCCTTGGCAAGCGTATTGACAGCATTGTTGCGCTCTGTTACGATGTAGTTGTTTAATCGTTCTTCAAGATCGCTTGTTCCATCGGCTTTCTGCTTGCGAGCCATGAAGTTGTCACGGTCATCGTCCACATTCTTCTGGATAAATCTGTCAATGAGTTTTGCCTTACTGCGAAGTTCGGCATCCTTAATCATTGTGTCGATGATGTGCTTACGCTTCTCTGAATAGTCCTCACTGTATGGATTAAGGTCAGCAATCAACTCCAATATATAAGCAACATTGATGATGTCGCTATGCAGAAGTTCCAAGCAGAAGTCTATATCTCCCATGCCTGTAGCTACTTCTTGTTGAGGGTCTGGTTCGCCAACCATGCCTGGATTGTCCTCTGGCACTTGGTATGTCGTTGGCTGCTCTTTGTTTTGCACAGCAAACGAATCGTATATATCAAGATACTTGCTGCGGAAGTCCATAAACTGTTGTTCTGGCATTCCGAGGTCGGGAGCATCCTCCTCAAACTCGTCATACACCTGTATTTCAGCATGCTTCTTGATGATGTCACGAAAAGCAAGGATAAACAGCTTCTTGTCGTTCTCACTCTGCAAATAGTCCACATAGTGCGGTTCGGGATAATGCTCCAAGAAGTCTTTTGTCAATTCTTGATAGTCCTTCTTGACATCATCAAATGGTGGGCGCACAATATCTTCAAGATTATTGCTGTTGCTGAACAGTTTGATGGACTCGTCCACCTTGCTTTTCAAGTCACGGAAGCAAACCACTTTACCGAAACGCTTCTTCTCGTTCAACACACGGTTGGTACGGCTGAACGCTTGTAACAAGCCATGGTACTCCATGTTTTTGTCAACATAGAGAGTGTTGAGCTTCTTGCTGTCGAAGCCAGTAAGGAACATACCGACAACCAAGCAGAGGTCAAGAGGCTTCATGTCTGTCTTCTTTTTCTTCATGCGAAGGTTGATGTCATCGTAATATGCACGGAAGTTTTCTGTAGTGAAACTCGTTCCATACATATTGTTATAATCATCCATAATGGCTTGCAGCTCGTCAGCCTCGCCCGTACTTTCGCTTGCAAAACCGCCAGTGTTCATACCGGTCTGCTCATCGTCTTGACTACTGTTGGCAGCGTATGTGAAAACAGCTCCAATCCTTATTTTCGGATTGAGGCTTTTGAATATCTTGTAATAACGGATAAGCATCGGTACAGACTGCACGGCAAACAACGCATCAAACTCACCGTCGAATGTTGACTTATTGAAATTATTAAGGATGAATTTGGCAATCTCCGTCATGCGGTCTTGGTCGGCATTATCTACATCCTCATTGCCGTGGTAATACTCCACAAGGAAACCAAGCACGTTTTCATCGGCAATGGCATCCTTAATGAGATACTTGTGAAGACAGTTGCCGAAGATTTCCTTTGTGGTATGTCCGTCCACCGCATTCTCTACAAAGATAGGTGTGCCAGTAAAGCCGAATATCTGCGTGTTGTCGAAGAACTTCACGATGTTCTTGTGACATTCTCCGAAATGGCTTCGATGACATTCATCGAAGATCATCACGATACGAGAATGGCGTATTTCCTCAATACGACTGCTATACCACTGCTTACTGACAGCGGCATTGAGTTTCTGTATGGTTGTAATGATTATCTTTGAATTGCTGTGCAGACGCTTCACCAACTCGTCTGTATTGTCGGTGCTGTCAACAGCTCCAGGTTCAAACGCCTCGTACTCGGCTTGCGTCTGTGTGTCGAGGTCGTGACGATCAACGACAAACATCACCTTATCCACATCATCCAACTCCGATACAAGTTGGGCTGCCTTGAAAGAAGTCAAGGTTTTGCCAGCTCCTGTTGTATGCCAGATATAGCCGTTGTCATTGGAGTTTTCCACACGATCGAGAATCTTCTCCACGGCATAGAATTGGTAAGGGCGAAGCACCATCAGACATTTGTCTCCCTCATGCAATACAATGTACTTGCCAATAATCTTGCCCAACGTACACTTGTCGAAGAACACTGTGGCAAACTTCTCCAAGTCGTTGAAAGGCACATTGGCGGCATCCGTCCAGTTGAATGTGAACTTATAGCCACTATTCGGGTTGTTGGCGAAATAGCGAGTGTTCACACCGTTGGATATGACAAACAACTGGATGTAATCAAACAGTCCATGGAAAGAAGTCTTGTGATAGCGTTGTATCTGGTTGTATGCTTGTTTCAGTTCCACCCCTCTGCGCTTCAGTTCTATTTGAACCAAAGGCAGACCATTGATAAGTATCGTCACATCGTAACGGCATTTCTTTCTACCCTCAACCGTGATTTGATTGGAAACTTGAAACTCGTTCTGACACCAGTGAGTTCGGTTCAAGAACTCCACCCATAGGCGTTCACCGCTTTCCAATTCAAGCGGAAAGAGGTCACGCAGTTTCTTAGCCTTTTCAAAGCGGGTTCCACCTTCAAGATAGATAAGTATCTTTTCAAACTCAGACTCTGTAAATTCGGTACGACCCAATTCTTCCAATTTCTTCTTGTTGTGTTTCTCCAACTGTTTCTTGAAATTGGCTGACAGGTTCTTCTCCTCTTCAATATGAACATACTCGTAGTTCATCTTTTGAAGAGTATCTATAAGTCCGTTTTCGAGGGCAGCTTCACTTTGTACAGACATATCTTATCTTTTTTATCGTTACACTTATAAGAATATGGCTATTCATCCATTTGCATGAAATGAATATCCAAGGCATTCTCTATTTTGCTTATGGCTTCAAGCGAAAGATTCTCACGCCCTTTTAAAATTTTTGAAATGTACTGTTGGGTACAATTCATTTTCTCTGCCAACATCTTTTGAGTCATTCCAAGTCCCTTCATTCTTGCAGACATAATATTAGCTATCATCTGCGAATGGTTAAACCACGGTTTTTCTTCTTGACTTATTTGTGTTCCTGCATTTTGAACAGAAGATATTGTTTCCTTTATCATCTTAGACGTATTTCGCTTTGTACCATTTATATTATGGCTAATGCCATTTTGCCTACAAAGATAACTGATTTTTACAAGAAAACACAACTACGGGGTTGTTTTTTCTGTGTAAATGAGACAAAATTATACCCCAGTTCGGGATAACCGAGTGTCTTATACAATATAAATGCAGCGAGAATACGCCTCCTCCCCATGCCATTAGGAGTGGGTAATAACAGAAGACTGAAAGAAGTTGTTTGGTCCTTAGAATAATGACAGCAGTTTGGTGTCTTCGATGCAGTATCCCTGCAATGCCTTTGGCTTGTTGTCGAAGAAGCAATATGCTCCCAATGCTGAAATAAGGTTCATGATAAAGTTGCTTACAGATCTATGGCGTGAGTGTACAATCTGTGCCGTATTCTTCAGCATGTCGTTAATGGTTTCGATAATGTATCTCTTGCGCAGCATCATTCTGTCATAGAACGGCATCAGCTTGTTTTTCATGTTTACGCGCAACCCAGTCACCAGTTGTATTCCATCCTCAAAGAGGAAGTTAAACAGCTTCTGCGAAATATAGCCTTTGTCAGCGAACAGCTTGCCATACAAACGTTTAGCAAGAACCTTGAACACATTCGGGTCTTTGTCGCTGACATTTGCACCTGTAAGTACAAACGCTATTATCTCGCCTCTGTCATTGCACGCAAGGTGGAGCTTAAAGCCATGGCACCAACCCATTGTTCCTTTTCCGTCAGTGGCAATTCCCTTGAATACCTTATTGGCATATCTCCTGAGATTATGGCATACGGGTATCATCGTGGAATCAACGAATGTTATGCCGGTATATCTTCCGAAAGCTCCCAGATTAAGGAAGAACATGAGCTGGAAGAACACGCGGCTTTCCAACTCCACAAAGCGGTTGTACGACACGGCTTTCGGAAAATAAGACTTCATCGTACCCTTAATGAAGAACAGGTAGTTTCCGATGATGCCGGAACGTCTTCATGCCCCTGCTGCCGGAGAGAAAGTAGACCTTGAAGTGCGCCATTATGGCAAGGCAGAAGGCACGTTCCGCCTCTACGATGATGATTGCGAAACCTTTGACTACGAGCGTGGCGCGTATTCTTGGCGCATGCTTAGCGTCATTCGCGATGCCAAAGGTCGTCTGAAAGGCTCTATCAGCCGTGCCGAAAAGGGCAGGCCCAACACCGTAGGGCGTGTTACGTGGAAGTTTATGACGAAATAAAGGAGACTGAAGTCAGGAGTTTCGAAGTTCAGACAATAGCAATGTAGAGGCACAACCTGTTGCCTCTCTCCTCTCTTTACACCCCTCTTTTATTCCACTTCCTCGCCGAAAAGCGTTGCAGAAGTAGACCCGGTGATGCGCACACGCACAAATTCGCCGATGTGGTGGTTGCCCTTATCGAAGACAACCATCTTGCCCTGCTCCGTCCGTCCGCACAGCTGCTCGCGCGACCGCTTGCTGAAATTCTCCACCAAGACGGTGAACTCCTTGCCTTCATCGCGCTTGTTGGCCTCGGCACTGAGGTGCGTCTGAAGGTCGATAAGCTCGGTGAGGCGGCGGATTTTCACCTCCTCGCTGACGTTGTCGGGTAGGTGCTTCGAGGCGTAAGTGCCCGGTCGCTCGCTGTATTTGAACATAAACGCCGAGTCGTAGCCCACCTCCCGCATCAGCGAGAGCGACAGCTTGTGGTCTTCCTCGGTCTCGTCGTGATAGCCAACGAAGATGTCTGTGCTCAGTCCGCAGTCGGGAATGATGCGCCGGATGGCCGCTACGCGGTCGAGATACCACTCGCGCGTGTACTTCCTGTTCATTAGTTTCAATATCTTATCCGACCCGCTTTGCACCGGAAGGTGTATCTGCTTGCACACGTTCGGCATCTCGGCGATGACGTGCAGGGTCTTGTCGCTCATGTCTTTTGGGTGGGACGTGGTGAAACGGACACGCATTTCGGGAGCCGTTTCGGCCACATGGCGCAGCAAATCGGCAAAGTCGACATCGCTGCCCGTTGCCTCATCTTGGCCCATATAAGAGTTAACGTTCTGTCCGAGCAGCGTCACCTCCTTGTAGCCGCGGTCGCGCAGGTCGCGCACCTCGGCCAAAATGCTTTCTACATCGCGCGAACGCTCACGTCCACGGGTGTATGGCACGATGCAGTAATGGCAGAAGTTGTTGCATCCGCGCATGATGCTCACGAAGCCGCCGATGCGGTTTCCGCCGATGCGACGGGGTACGATGTTGCGGTAAGTCTCGGTGAGCGAAAGCTCAACGTTCATCGCCTTGTTGCCTGTTTCCACCGAAGCGACAAGCTCCGGCAGCGAAAGATAAGCGTCGGGGCCGGCTACCAAGTCAACATGATGGTTGTCTATGAGTTCCTGCTGCACGCGCTCGGCCATACAGCCCAGTACGCCTATTATCAGTGCGGGACACTTATCGGTCTTTCCTTCCTTTGCCATGCGCTCCTCGCGGTGCTTGCGCAGGGCATGGAGAGCCTCCAATCGGTTGAATATCTTATTCTCGGCGTTCTCCCTTACCGAGCAGGTGTTCAGGAAAATTGCGTCGGCCTCGTCGGCGGAATCGCACGTTTCATAACCGGCCATCTGCATTATTGATGCAACGACCTCGCTGTCTGCCACGTTCATCTGGCATCCGTATGTCTCTATATATAGTTTCTTCATGCTGCAAAGTTACGAAAAACAAATCATATTAACCTAAAAACCAATAAAATATGAGGCTTTAAAGGCCTGTCAAGCAAAAAAGTATTACCTTTGCAGGCATCATGAAAGAATTCATACAAGTATTAAAACGTTTTGTTCCGCCATACAAGAAGTACCTTGTGTGGTCGGTTGTCTTCAACATATTGTCGGCCATACTGAACATCTTTTCGTTCATGGCGATAATCCCGATATTGCAGATTCTCTTCAAGACCAACGGGCAGACGGCGCGCGTGGAACTGATGCCGTGGAGCTGGGACCATGCGGAAAAGGTGCTGAGCAATAACGCCAACTACTACGTTCAGGAACTCATAGACACCGTCGGAGCCACAAACACACTGCTGGTGATTGGTCTGTTCCTTGCGTTCATGACCTTCCTGAAGACCAGTGCCTACTTCCTTTCCTCGGCAACCATCATCCCTATACGCACTGGAGTGGTGCGCGACATCCGCAACCAACTCTATCAGAAGATTACATCGCTGTCGCTCGGCTTCTTCTCCGAGGAGCGCAAGGGCGACATCATTGCCCGTATGAGCGGCGACGTGCAGGAGATTGAGAACTCGATAATGTCGTCGTTGGATATGCTTTTCAAGAATCCTATCCTCATCATCGCCTACTTCACGACGCTGCTTGTGGTGTCGTGGCAGCTCACCCTGTTTACGATAGTCTTCGTACCAGTGTTCGGTTGGTTCATGGGCGTTGTGGGACGACGGCTGAAAGCCAACTCCATCAAGGCGCAGGGACTGTGGAGCGACACGATGAGTCAGGTGGAGGAGACGCTCGGCGGACTGCGTATCATCAAGGCATTCTGCGCCGAGGAGAAGATGAACGCGCGCTTCGACAACGTGAACACATCCTACCGCAACAACATCATGCGTGTGAATATACGCCAGCAGTTGGCCCATCCGATGAGCGAATTTCTCGGAACGGTGATGATAGTCATTGTGTTGTGGTTCGGCGGAACGCTCGTCTTGAGCGACAACCCCGTGATTTCGGGTCCTAAGTTCATCTATTATCTCGTGATGCTCTACTCGATTATCAACCCGCTGAAGGAGTTCTCAAAGGCCGGATATAATATTCCGAAAGGCCTTGCGTCTATGGAACGCGTCGACAAGATATTGATGGCGGAGGTTGAGATAAAGGAACAGGAGAAGCCTGTACATATCAATGACTTCGAGCATAAGATAGAATTGCGCAATGTTTCGTTTGCGTATGGAATCCAGAGGGAAGAGGGAAGAGGTAAGAAGCAAGAGAATACCGACATAAAGGATGAGGATAAAGACACATCTCTTACCTCTCACCTCTCACCTCTTACCTCTAACGAAGTCCACTGGGTGCTCCGCAACGTCAATCTTACAATAGAAAAAGGCAAGACCGTGGCTCTCGTGGGACAGAGCGGAAGCGGCAAGTCGACGCTTGTAGATCTCATTCCGCGCTACTATGACGTGGTAGAGGGTGAGGTGCTGATAGACGGAATTAATGTGAAAGACCTCGGCATACACGACCTCCGACAGCTTATCGGTAACGTAAACCAAGAGGCGATACTCTTCAACGACAGCTTCTATAATAACATTACGTTCGGTGTGGAGAACGCAACACGCGAAGAAGTGGAGCAGGCGGCTAAGATTGCCAACGCCCACGATTTCATCATGGCATCTGAGAATGGATATGATACGAACATAGGCGACCGCGGAAGCCGTCTGTCGGGTGGTCAGAGGCAGCGCGTTTCGATAGCCCGCGCCATCCTGAAGAACCCGCCTATCCTTATCCTCGACGAAGCTACGTCGGCTCTCGACACCGAGAGCGAGCGACTGGTGCAGGACGCATTAGAGCGGCTTATGAAGACCCGCACGACCATCGCCATTGCCCATCGCCTCTCAACCATCAAGAATGCCGATGAGATTTGCGTCCTGCATGATGGCGAAATCGTTGAACGCGGTACGCATGACGAGCTGCTCAGCAAGGACGGATACTACAAGAAGTTGCATGATATGCAGAGTTAGATAACTTATTATTTAATATGCTTGAACAATTTGCAAACGTATTAATTTAGTACTCGGGCTTTAGTACTCGGGTATCGGGGCTTTAGTACTCGAGTAATCGGGCTTTAGTATTCGAGTAATTCAGGCTTAAATACTCGAGTAATTCACGTCAAGTACTGGAGTATTTTGGGCTTCGTTACTCTCAGTTCTGTATCTTACTGAAAATCAACGATATATTCGTTACTGCGCCATAGCATGACTATGGCATCGCAAAACCGATGTTATTGCACTGCCATCGAGACGGTCTAAGGCTCTTATCCATGCTTTGCAATCTTTCGATTGAATCGTAAATTTGCATGGTTTTCCTTGCAATCTTTCGATTGAATCGTAAATTTGCATGGTTTTTCTTGCAGATTTGCGATTTATTATTAACTTTGTGGCGTTAGGATCTTGATTATTTCCTGACAAAAAATACTTTAACACGCATGAGAATAGGATTCGACGCAAAGCGCATAGTGCGCAACGGAACGGGATTGGGAAGCTACGGACGCACATTGGTGAACGACCTCTCGAAGATTGTCGGTGAAGATTCCGAGCTGCGGCTCTATGCCCCCGATGAGGGCAGGGAGCAACTGCGCACGCAGGTACGTGAGGCCGGGAACATCAGGTTTGTATATCCCGAGGGTAGGAAGGTAAAGTGGCTGTGTCGCATGAAAGGCATCGTTGCCGACCTGCTGCGCGACAAGGTGGACGTGTTCCACGGTCTTTCGGGTGAGCTTCCTTTGGGAATAAAGCGTCGGGGCATCAAGACAGTCGTAACGATACACGACCTTATCTTCATGCGCCACCCCGAATTCTACAACCGTCCCGACACTCTGATATATGCGTGGAAGTTTCGCAAGACCGTGAAAGAGGCCGACCGCATCATCGCCATAAGCGAATGTACGAAGCGCGACATCATGTATTACGGTGGCGTTCCGGCCGAGAAAATCGACCTTATATATCAATCGTGCAGCACAAGGTTTAAGAAGCGCGTTCCAACGGAGATTCTTCAGGAGGTGAAAGAGCGGCTTTCGCTGCCCGAAAGGTATATTGTCAACGTAGGAACGATAGAGGAACGCAAGAACATTCTGCTGGCTGTGAAGGCCATAGAACTGCTTCCGAAGGATATTTCATTGGTAGTGGTGGGACGGAGCACGCCCTATTGCGACCGCGTGAAGGCATACGTGGCGAGCCACGGACTGGAAAGCCGTGTGCGGATATTGCACGGCGTGGACAACAATGACCTGCCGGCAGTGTATCAGTTGGCCGAGGCGTGTGTCTATCCGTCACGCTACGAAGGCTTCGGCATACCTATAATAGAGGCCATACAGAGTGGTCTGCCGGTGGTGGCCTGCACGGGTAGCTGTCTCGAAGAGGCCGGAGGACCTGACTGCCTGTATGTCTCGCCGGATGATTCCGCTGCTATGGCCGAGGCCGTAAAGGCTGTACTGAAGGGTGCTGAAGGCCGAGAGGAGCGCATACGGCGCAGCATGGAATATGTGAGGCGGTTTGAGGGAACTGACGTCGCGGGTCAGGTCATGGCGGTGTATAAGCGGTTCGACAATACAAAAAAATAAAAAAGTATTTTCATTTATTTTGCATTGTACTCACCTTTCACTACCTTTATATAAGGTAGGATGCGGTTCGACAATACAAAAAAATGAAAAAGTGTTTTCATTTATTTTGCATTGTACTCACCTTTCACTACCTTTGCAATCATGGATACAAACAACAGCATTTCGGTTGTAATCAATACGTATAACGCTGAGCGTGATTTGCGCGAGGTGCTGGAGTCGGTAAAGGAGTTCGACGAGATTGTTATATGCGACATGGAGAGTACCGACAACACGCTGGATATCGCAAAAGAATACGGATGCAAGGTGGTTACGTTTCCTAAGGAGAACCATAGGATTGTAGAACCGGCACGCAATTTTGCCATACAGAGTGCGTCGTCGAAGTGGGTCTTAGTGGTGGATGCAGACGAAATCATCCCCCCCCTGCTCCGCGAATACCTATACCGGCGAATCAAAGAACCCGACTGCCCTGCCGGATTCTATATCAACCGCCATAATAAATTTATGGGAATGTATAGCCGCGACTGGGCGCACGACTATATATTGAGGTTCTTTGTGCGCGAGGGAACTGACGGGCCGCCGACCATCCACTCCGTTCCTGTGGTACAGGGGCGCACGGAACGGATTCCGGCGCAATACGAGATGCTGCATCTTGCGGACGAGACGATGTGCCAATGGGTGACAAAGATGAACGGATACACCGACTACGAAGTGCGCAGGAAGGCAGAAAGGCATTTCGGTGTGGGTGCGATGCTGTTCCGTCCGGCGTGGCGTTTCTTCCGCTCATACATCATCCGGGGCGGATTCATGATGGGCCGGCGCGGACTGATTCACTCCCTTGAGCACGCAATATACCAGATGATACTGGTCGCAAAGATAATGGAAGAGGAACTGAGAAAAGAAAAATGAATAACGGAAAACATATAATACATCTGGTATCCAACAGGGAATGGGGCGGCGGAGAGCAGTATATACACGACCTCTGCGCCCGACTGAAAGCCGACGGATACCAAATTACGATGTTCATAAGGGACGTTGATGTGATAAAAGAACGCATGGCCGACCTCAATGTGCCTACTATGATGCTGCCGCCGGGTGGCGCTTTCAGCGTGGGAAGGGCTTTGAAGTTGGCGCGTTTCCTGAAAAACGCAGGCGAATGTGTGGTATGCGCACATAATTTCAAGGATGCTTTTACGGCTGTCTATGCACGGATTATGTCGGGAAACCGGCTCGTCCGCGTGGTGATGACACGCCACTTGGTGCGCAAAGGCAAGGGTGACGTACTCCACAGATGGATGTATCGCCGCTTAGACAAGATTATTTTCGACTCCGAACTGTCGTGCCGTGAGTTCCTGTCGGGCTGTGCCGACCTTGCGCCAAAGCTCAACACGTGCGTCGTTCCGATAGGTATCAACGTGCCGGAAGACCTGAAAAACGCTGACTTGCGCAAAGAATTCGGCATCGACGACAAGGCTGTTGTGGCGATGTTCCACGGCCGCTTAGACGCAGAAAAGGGTCTCGACGTGCTCATCGAGGCCATGAGCAAATTGCAAGACATCGACCTTCGACTTATATTAATAGGTACGGGACACGACGATTACGTGGCTGCACTGAAGCAACATATAGCCAGTTGCGGACTGACCGGCCGTGTTTCTTTCGCCGGATTCCGCAATCCCGTGCTGCCGTGCTTGGGCAGTTGCGACTTCGGACTGCTGCCGTCGATAGTGCGCGAGGGCTATCCGCTGTCGCCGATGGAGTATATGTCGCAGGGAAGATGCGTGATAGCGACCGACAACGGAGGCCAAAAGGAGTATCTGACGAGCGGAGACAATGCGCTGCTCGTGAAGCCGGGCGATGCCGATATGCTTGCCGACGCAATACGGCGGTTGGCTACCGACAAGGCGTTGCGCGACAAACTGAGTGCTAAGGCGTATGCCGATTTCTCGCAAAAGATGAGTTACAATAAGTTTATTGAACGCATAGAGGAAGCGTATGAGCATTGAAAATATCATCATCAGCCTACTGGCCGTGCCGGTGCTGTGGCTCGGCGCGTTTGCGATGTATATGGGATGGAACAAGGGCGTGGCCCGTCAGGGACGCGGACAGCAGTTCCGCCGCTACCTGCTCGGTGCGCTTTGCGCGATGGTTCCGGCTGCCGTGACATCGCTCAACCTGCTTCAGCCGGCCGTCGGCATGGCTCTTTTGGTGGCCGTGGCGTGGATGGTTACGTACCCGTTGCTATATCATCTTACCAACAAAGGGGCTGCAACGGAATACGACAATCAGATAGACATTGCCGTGGGAATATACCTTTTCGGTTGGCTTACGGGCATCTTGGCCGTCGTTCCTTCGGCGGAGAAGGTGATTTGGATAGTGGAACTGCTTTTGTTTGCGGTGCCTTTGACGCAGTGGGTCTACTATTTTGTTTGCAAAGGATGTCTCGACGTGAATGGCATGAAGATGCTTCAGGAGACACACTACAATGAGATTATCGAGTTTCTGAGGTCATATCATCCACTGAAGGTGGCTGGTGTGGCCTTTGTTGTTATTGCATTGTGCGGCGTTTTCGTGACGGTGAACGTGGCGTTCGGCCTTGACAGCATCGGAAACGGACTTCTATATGGAGATGACGGAGGCTTTAACGCCGGGCTGTATGGATGGATTGCCACAGCGATAGCGGCCGGAATGACCGTCTTTATGACAGTCTACCTCTTCAAACAGCACCACGGACTGATGGTGCGCACGGGCGTTTTCAACCTTTACAACGTTGTGAAGGACTACGTGAGGAGCAACAGCAGCTATGCTGCCGACACCGAACAGCGTATGAACCGTCTGTCCGTGACACCGCTTGGTGAGCCATACGGCAAGCCATCCACGGTGGTAATGGTTATCGGCGAGTCGGCATCGCGCGACTATATGAGTGCGTTTTCCGAAACCGTCAAGGACACAACGCCGTGGATGAAGGCCATGACGGCCGACGAACAGCACTGCGTAGCATTCCCGAACGCTTACAGTTGCGACATACAAACGGTGCCGTCGTTAGAGCGCGCACTGACGGAATACAACCAATATGACGGCGGACAGTTCCACACGTCATGCTCGATAGTGGACATCGCTCACAAGATGGGATGGCGCGTGCATTGGTACAGCAACCAGGGACATCTCGGTGCGGCCGACACACCTATCACTCTCGTGGCCGATACAGCCGACGTGGCGAAATGGACGCATCAGGAACTGAACAAGATTCAGTATGACGAGAACCTTATCGGCTTCCTCGATGAAATCGATTTTAATCAAAACAACCTCGTAGTACTGCATCTGAAAGGCAGCCATTTCAACTTCGAGAACCGCTTTCCGGCAAAGGAACGCCTTTGGGGAAAGGCCGGTGACGACGACGATATAACCAATTATGAGAACTCCATACGCTACACCGACGGCGTGCTGAGCCGTTTCTTCGACTACTGCCGCAGCCGATTGAATATGCAGGCGATGGTGTATTTCTCCGACCACGGCTGTGTTCCCGACCGCCACCGACTGCCCAACTTCGGCGGTTTCGGCGACACCCGCATCCCATTGTGGATATGGATGAGCGATGAGTATGCCGAGAAGCATCCAAAACGGGCAACATCTCTCAAAGCCAACCGCGACGCCTATTGGACCAACGACCTCGCATACGAGTTGATGTGCGGCGTGATGGACATTGAAAGCGACAACTTCCGGGAATGCAATTCGCTTGCCTCGGCAACGTATAAGCATACCCGCGATACGCTGACGACAATGAGCGGACAAGTCAAAATAGCCGAAGATAAATACAATCACATAAAGGAACAATAAGCAAAAAAGGCATGAAGATACTCTATAACATTATATATAATATATGGTATATGCTGTCGCTGCTGCCCATGAGGGTGCATTACGTGTTGAGCGACATTCTGTTTTTCATCATATTCCACATCCTCCACTACCGCCGCCGCACGGTGTGGGTGAATCTCGTAACATCGTTTCCCGAACGCCCCGAGGAGGAATTGCTCGAGATAGAGCGCCGTTTTTATCATTGGTTCTGCGACTATCTGGCCGAGACAGTGAAGCTGATGACCATCAGCCGCAAGGAACTGAAGAAGCGAATGACGTTCAAGAACACGGAGCTGATAGACAAATACGTGAATGAGGGACGCTCATGTGCGGTTTATCTCGGCCACTATTGCAACTGGGAACTCGTCACCTCGCTGCCCCTTTGGGTATCCGACAAGGCACAGTGCGGACAGATTTACCATCCGTTGGAGAACAAAATGTTCGACAAACTCTATCTGAAGCTGCGTCAACGCTTCGGTTCCGTTTGCATCCCCATGCAGGAAACGCTGCGCAAGATAGTCGGCTACAAGCGTGAGAACCGCCCCGTGGTGATTGGATACATCAGCGATCAGGTGCCGTTCTGGTGGAATATACATCACTGGTGCGACTTCCTGCATCACGACACGCCTGTGCTCAGCGGTACGGAGCGCATCGCCCGTCAGGCCAACCACGTAGTATTCTATCTCGACCTGACCCGAACCTCGCGCGGACATTACGAAGCCGAGTTCAAGCTCATTACCGATGAGCCGCAGAAAATGGCCGAGTTTGAAATAACAGACATCTACTTCCGTATGCTCGAACAGACCATCAACCGCCATCCCGAGTACTGGCTTTGGTCGCATAACCGATGGAAACGCACCCGCGAGAAGTTCAATTTGCGCTTCGAAGTGATAAACGGTAAGGTGCACGAGAAGGAAAACGCCCCCAACTAATATCTTGTAAGGAGACAGTAGACAAGAGTTCTGGAGTTCAGACGATAATTTTGAGGGGTGCGAAACAATCATCTAAATATTCAGAACTTATAGCTTAATCTGCATTATTCATAACTACAAACTTCGTACAAGCACGTTGTACTGTTAGTACAAGCGCTTTGTACAATTACTACAAGGCCTTTGTACTAACGCTACAAGGCTGTTGTACAAAAAGTACAAAGGCCTTGTACTATTTTCATGGCTATTGTCTGAACTCCCGAACTCCTGCCTCCCGTCTCCTTTTTAATAAAGAAAGAACATCCGTTCCATCATCTGCCACTTCTCATCACTTGTGCTTCCTGAGGCACATTGCTGGAAGGCGGCCACGTAGTTCTCCCATTCAGCCTGCCGCGGCAGCGTGACGAGCCATCGCCGTGTCCCAATCGAAGTTGAGAGCCGTCTCGACAATCATAAACAGGCGGTTGCCCACGATGGCCGTCATTACGTGATGAGTTGCAACAATTATTGAATGTTTTGCAGTTGAAAAGGGGATAAGACGTGAGTCTTGTTTCCTTTTTTCTTTTGCCACAGCTTCTTGCCTGCAATCGATTGCATAGAAAAATTGCGTTTTTTGACATAAAGCAAGTTATATATATGTTATTATTATCATATCTTTGTACTCAGAAAGTTCTGATTTACAGCCACAACAATATACCGATAAGACAACAGGTATTGTGCCTGTAATGTGTGGCATTTATCTCGATAGGTATTAGTTTTATCATATTCTGTATTGAATTTGAGGGGGTGATATTTCATTCGGATAGATATCGGATTTCTGTAGTTTGAGTTTTAGCAGTTAGAAATAAACAATTTTATAACCTAATCATTTTATAAATTTACAAACCATTTATGGAGAGATTTAAACATTTACTTTTTGTGGTGATGGCATTCCTTGTGTTTGTCACAACCAATGCTTTTGCGCAGTCGGATTTTAATGCAAATCGTACCGACTTCCGCGATGAAACAATTTACTTCGCGATGACTACGCGCTTCTATGATGGCGACCCAATGAACAATGTGCTCTGTTGGGACGGTGTCGAGAATCAGAAGAAAAACAATGACCCTTGTTGGCGTGGTGATTTCAAGGGACTTATCGACAAGCTCGATTACATCAAGGCGCTCGGCTTCACGGCCATCTGGATTACTCCGGTTGTGCAGAACGCATCGGGCTTCGACTATCACGGTTATCACGCAATGGACTTCTCAAAAGTAGACCTGCGCTACGAAAGCCACAAAGAATGGAATTCTTCGGAGGATGTAACGTTCCAAACGCTCATCGATAAGGCACACGCTAAGGGTATAAAGATTATCCTCGACATTGTGCTGAACCATACCGGCAACTTCGGCGAGGCCACCCTCCAGCCAATTTTCAAAAGAGACGGCAACATCAAAAACCAGGCCTACATCGATGCCTGCATGACTCCCACGGATCTGCTTGGTAGCGATTATTCTACTCTTCAACCCGGTTTCCAGTATCAGCGTCGTCTGGCCATGATGAAGAATACTGACGGTAAGAACCACGACACCAAGAACTACTGGCACCACTTCGGAATGTTCAACTGGGATGACAACTCTCGTTGGTGGGGACAGATTGCAGGCGACTGCGTTGACCTCAATACAGAGAACCCAGCTACATACGAATATCTGATTAAATGCTATGGCGAGTTCATCAAGATGGGTGTCGACGGTTTCCGTATCGATACCACCGGACACATCTCGCGTCTTACATTCAACTCCACTTTCATCCCCGCTTTCCTGAAATTGGGCGAGCAGTATAAGGACAAACGTCTCGGCAGCGCACCATTCTATATGTTCGGTGAGTGCTGCGCACGTTTCGGTGGCGTCATCTACCGTGGCGACCACTCTCTTTCAAGCCATTTCTACACTTGGAAATCGCCGCAAAGTCTCGTGGACGAGTTCAATGGATACACGGCTGAATGGTGGGCTCAGCAGGTTCGTCCGGGCGATTCCGAGCCGGTGGGCAATATGCTTACCTGCCAGAAGGACGTAGACTTCAGCGAGAAATCAGACAACGTGTTCATGAAGGACGGTGCATGGCATGAGCCTGACTACTCTAAGGCATCAGGCTATAATGTTATTGACTTCCCGATGCACTATAATTTCAATAATGCCGGACAGGCCGTGCGTATCGCTCAAGAGGGAGACCACTACTACAATGACGCATCTTGGAACGTGGTGTATGTAGACTCGCATGACTATTGCCCCGGTCCTAACGACGGCATACGCTTTAACGGTGGTACGTCACAATGGGCCGAGAACTTGGCTCTGATGTTCACCTTCCGCGGAATTCCTTGTATCTACTATGGCTCTGAGGTAGAGTTCCAAAAGGGCGTCGCCATTGATAAAGGTCCCGACTTGGCACTGGCTAACTCCGGTCGCGCCTACTTCGGCGCTTATCTGGAGGGAAATGTAACAGCAACAGACTTCTGTGAATACACAGCAGACGGTAATGTGGCACAGACTCTTAACGCAGACCTCGCTCAGCACATCCGTCGTTTGAATCAGATTCGTCAGGCAGTGCCGGCATTGCGTAAGGGACAGTACACATGGGATGGTTGCACTGCCGACGGCGGATGGGCTTTCAAGCGCGCATACAAGGACAGCTATGCTCTCGTTGCTATTAATGGTGGTGCTACATTCGAGAATGTACCTGCGGGAACATACGTTGACCTTGTTACAGGCCAGCAATACACAGGTGGCGGTTCTATCACCGTTGACGCTCCGCAGACACAGGGTCAGCTCCGCGTGCTCGTTAAGGACTGGAAGGGCGGTAAGGTAGGCGAAGACGGAAAGTTCATCTACGCTTCATCTCCTGTCGCTCACGGCGGTAGCGTAACATTCTCTGACCCGGGAACAACACAGTATTATACAGCAGATGACGCTCCTGGCAACCCTGATATCAAATTCAACCCTGCCGGTGGAGCTTTTAAGACCGAAAATATCACCGTTACCGCGACCCTCAACGAGGCTGCAACAAACGGTTGGTACAAGGTAGGTGAGGACGGAGAGAAGAAAGAACTCGTCGGCGCAGGCGCTTCTTCAACATTCACTATCGGCGACGGCATGAGCTACGGACAGACAGTTACAGTATATTATGGTGCTACTGACGGTACAGCGGAGACCTCCGGCAAGGCTACTTACAAGAAGGTTGACCCAAATGCGACTATCACCATCTACGTAAAGGCTTCTTCTGCTCCTAACCTCTACGCATGGGCAGGTGCTGATAATGAACTGAATGGCGCATGGCCGGGCAAGCAGATGTCGAACAAGACTACCGTAAACGGCGAAGAATACTACTGTCAGGAGTTTGCCGACGTTGAAAGCTTAAATGTTATCTTCAACAACGGAACCTCTAAGACTGCTGACATCGAGGGAATAGACGCTGACGCTTACTTCACATACGATGGCGGTACAGGCTATAAGGACATCACTGGCGAGATTTCTCTCGACCCGACTAATGTTACAGTAAAGGCTGACAAAGCTTCTGGCACATATTTCAAGAGTGTTGACGTAACTTTGAAGGCCTCGAAGAACGATGCTGTCATCGTATATACAACCAACGGCAGCGAGCCAACGGCAAGCAGCGACAAGGCTACCGGCAGCAAGAGCTTCACGTTCACACAAACTACGACGCTGAAGGCTGGTGCACTCGTTGACGGTGTGGTTAAGAATGTCATATCAAACACTTACACCATCAGCAACGAACAGCCAAACAATGTAACGCTCTATTATGACAACCCCAACAACTGGAGTCCTCTATATTGCTACGCTTACGTGAATGACGGAGCGGTGAAGAATGCTGAATGGCCAGGCAAAGAGATGACATACGATGCCACATTGACCATCAACGGCAAGACTGGATGGTGGGTTTACACTATGCCCGACAACTTGAAAGAGGCTCAGGTGATTGTCACCAACAACAATGGCGGACAGTATCCTGGTGCTAACCAGCCGGGAGTGTTCATGGAAGGCAAGTCTAAGGTGCTTACAGGAACAACGTTGAGCGACTTACCGACAGGTATTAGTTCTGTTGTTACTACTCCTATTGCCAATGTATTCCGTGTATATACTCTCGACGGACGCGCAATCAACGGCGTTAAGTCTACAAAAGATTTGCGTAAGGGCGTTTATATTGTCAACGGAAGAAAGCTTGTTGTAAGATAAGAATGTTGCATTTGTATATAAATAGTATATACATTATATAATATAGGAGATGTGTCTGTGTGCTGTTACTATGCACAGACACATCTCCTTTTTTCTTTTTCGGTGCCTTCACAGCTTCGAAAGGCATGAGACGGCATAGAGACAAAGAAGTCATGGATTGTTTAAAACTTTAAGAAATAATAGATACTGATATGTTTGGAAAACTGAAACTGATGTCGGTTGCGACATTTTTGGCTTTCGTTTCGGGCGCGTTCGCCGCAGACGGGAAGCCTACGGGTACGCTGCCCGTGGTGTATATAAACACGGAAAACAGCAAACCTATAGTTGAGAAAGAAGAGAAGATACCGGCAACGATATGGATCGATGCTGCCGGTACGGACTATGAGAGTCTTGGAAGTGCCGAAACACCGGTGGCGTTCACCGTCAGCGGGCGCGGTAACTACAGTTGGGTGGGGTTTGACAAGAAACCCTATAAGGTGAAATTCGATTCAAAGACATCCGTCCTCGGTATGCCTAAGAACAAGACTTTTGCCCTTCTGGCCCACGCCGACGACAATCTGGCGTTCCTCCGCAATGCCATGGGCTTTGAACTTAGCAAGCGGATGGGACTCGCTTGGACTCCAACGCAGATTCCGGTGGAGCTGGTCCTGAACGGCGAATACCGCGGATTGTATTTCTTTGCTGAGACAATCAAGGTTGACAAGAACCGCGTCAACATCACCGAACAGGACGAACCGGCACCGGCGGGAGCCGATGTTACTGGCGGATGGCTTGTGGAGATAGACAATTATGACAGCGATCCGCACGTGACGGTGGACGAACCGGGCTATGGCCCTATCTGGTTTACGTATAAATCTCCTGAAGTCCTGTCGGCGGAGCAGGAGGCTTATCTTACTAATCAGATAAAGGCTATCATGGATGCAATATACGTAGAGGATAAGAATTCCACCGAATGGGAAAAGTATATCGACATAGATGCCGCCGCACGCTACTATATCGTGCAGGAGATACTCGACGACTGCGAGTCGTATCACGGTAGTTGCTATCTGCATAAAGATCAGGGCGCGGACGCAAAGTGGAAGTTCGGACCGGTATGGGACTTTGGAAACGCCTATCAGCGTCCCTCGAAGAACTGGGTTTGGCAAAGCCTCGAGTTCCATCAGGTATGGATTGGCGAGCTGTGCAAGTTCCCGCGGTTCATGGACAAGGTCCGCGAAGTGTGGAAAGAGTATGCCGAGAACAACGCCAACTTTCAGAAAGCGTATGTCGACAACTACATAAACAGCATACGCGAGGCAGCCAAAGCCGATGCAGAACGGTGGCCTCAATATGGCAACAGCGACCCAGACTCGCGCGCGTCGTCATTCCTCGGCTTCATGAATAATTCCGTGAGCTGGCTCGGCGAGCGTCTCGGCACAGTCGTAGAACCTGCTCAGGTGATATATTTGAGGGGAGAATTCAATAATTGGGGGCTGTCAAAGCAGATGCAGACCACCGATAACGTGACCTATACCATCTACATGGATGAACTGAGCGGTGAGTTTAAGTTTGCCACCGAGGACTGGAAAACGATAGACCTCGGAACTCCCGATAAAACCCCTGTGGTTCCGGGAAAGATTATCCAACTGACAGCCGCTGGCAAGAACATATCCCTTGCCAGTCCGTTGAAGGATTGCCGGCTCACTCTGAACATCAAGGACAAGACCCTCCTCATCGAGGACAAGACCCTCGGCATAGGCGAGACGCTCGCCGACAAGGGCATAATGATAAGCGGAAGAACAATCAAATGCAGCGGTGCGATACGCGTATTTGATGCCGCCGGCACTCTTGTTGTTTCTGGAGATGACTGCGTTACGGTGGCAAAACCGGGCTGTTATATCATTCAAACCCTTTCCGCCGACTCCTCAACTAAGAGAAGTAGCGTGATAACTGTCATCAAATAGGGATAAAATAAATAGTGATTAGAATATAAAGCCCCCTCTCGCACTTCAAGCAAGAGGGGGCTTTATAGTGTTATGTTGTGATAGGGAATGATAAAGAGTAATATGGAGTTAAGAGTTTTAAGTTGCCATAAGAGCATTTTCAATTCTCAATTCCCCATCCCCAATCCTCGGTCTCTCCCCCTTGTGGGAGTTGGAGGGGGCTTTTACTTCACCTCCCAGATATCATTTGTCTCGAGCAACTCGGCGAAGTTGTGATACTTCTTCTTAGCCTTCACCTCCTCAATCTGCTCGTTTACGGCCGCGTCATACGTCGGAGCGTCAACGTCGCGGATTACTCCGAGAGCCACGGGGAAGCCATGCTCATTGTCCATCATGGCCAGTTTGAGCTGCAGGGTGTTGTCTTCAGAGTGCGCGTCATGCACGAGAATATCGTCGCGTGTGATGCCGTTCTCGCCTATCTTCACCACCTTCAGGCCGAACCCCTCCTGCATGATGCCGTACTCATCGTTCTCTCCGAAGATTAACGGCTCGCCGTGACGCACGTAGATGGCGTTCTTCTTGCGTCCCTCCTTACTATATATAGGGTCGTAAGCGCCGTTGTTGAAGATGACGCAGTTCTGCAATATCTCGCACACCGCGGCTCCCTTGTGACGGTAGGCCGCTTTCAGCACCTCCACGGTTTCCGGTCCGTCGGTAGCCACGGCACGTGCGAAGAAGTGTCCGCGCGCCCCGAAGCATAGCTCTGCCGGACGGAACGGGTCCTCAACGGTGCCGTAAGGACTCGATTTCGACACGAATCCGCGTGGCGAGGTGGGGGAGTATTGCCCTTTTGTAAGACCGTAGATGCGGTTGTTCAGCAGTATCATATTGATGTCGATGTTGCGTCGCATGGCGTGTATGAAGTGGTTTCCGCCGATAGCCAGACCGTCGCCATCGCCGCTAATCTGCCATACTGCAAGGTCAGGATTAGCCACTTTCAGTCCCGTAGCTATCGCCGCCGCACGTCCGTGTATGGTCTGCATGGCGTAGGTATTCATGTAATAAGGCAGGCGCGACGAGCATCCGATGCCCGAAATCACCGCCGTCTGATGTGGCGGAACGCCTATTTCCGCCATTGCCTTATGTAGAGAGGCGAGGAAAAAGTGGTCGCCACATCCCGGACACCACCGTGGTTGTCCTTTCTTGAAGTCGTTTGCTGTATATGTGTTCATTGGAGTGATTGTTTTTTAAAATTGGGCTAATTAGACTAATTGGGCTAATTGGACTAATTAGACTAATTATACTAATTGTAGGACCAATTAGATCAATTAGACCAATAATACTATTATCCCTGTCATTTAATGATTTTCGACTTGAAAGTCTGACCCTTGGGGCTTTCGTCTGAGTTTATTACCTTCTCGAAGCCCTTCACAAGGTCGGCCACCACGAACGGCTGACCCTTGACTTGGTTGTACTGATAGGGCGCGAAATTGTTCAGTCGGATGCGCAGCAGGGCCGCGAACTGACCGAGATTCTGCTCCGCCACTACCACCTTCTTGTAGCGGGTGAGTACCTCCGCAGTGTTCTTAGGCAGCGGATTGATGCAACTAAACTGCGCCAGCGCCACCTTGTAACCCTTTGCGCGCAGCTCCTCCATAGCCGAATACAGATGGCCGTAGGTACTGCCGAACCCCACGATGAGCAGTTCCGCGTTGTCCTTGTCGCCCTGCACCTCAAGGTCGGGCACCGGAATGAGCTGCACCTTGTCGTAGCGCAGCCGGTTCATGCGGTCGTGGTTCTCCGGCTCCGTGCTTATCGCGCCCGTCTCGCCGTCCTTCTCCAGTCCGCCGAGGATGTGCGTATAGCCCTCCTGCCCCGGCACTGCCCAATAGCGCACGTTCGTCTTCGGGTCGCGATGATAGGGCGAATACTTGTATTTCTGTTCCTTCGGCGCATAGTGTGGATGTATCTCCGGCAACTCGTCCATAGTCGGGAGCTTCCATGCCGCCGAGCCGTTTGCTATGAAAGCGTCTGTCAGCAACACCACCGGAGTGAGATGCTCGAGCGCAATCTTGCACGCCATATAAGCCGCGTCGAAGCAGTTTGTAGGGCTTGTAGCAGCTATCACCGGCATCGGGCTTTCACCGTTACGTCCGTAGAGCACCTGCAACAGGTCGGTCTGCTCGCTCTTTGTGGGCAGACCCGTCGAAGGACCACCTCGCTGAACATCGATAATGACCAGCGGAAGCTCGTCAATCACTGCCAGATTTATCGTCTCTGACTTCAGGCAGATGCCCGGTCCTGATGTCGATGTCACGGCCAATGCGCCCGCGAAAGCGGCACCAACGGCACTTGCGCAGGCCGAGATTTCGTCCTCACACTGCACCGTTATCGCCCCGCACGACTTGTGTTTCGACAACTCGTGCAGTATGTCCGTAGCCGGAGTGATGGGGTATGAGCCGAGATAGAGCTTCAGTCCGGCCTTCTCCGCTGCCGCAATCAGACCGTAGACAGTGGCTTTGTTGCCCGTGATGTCCATATAGCGGCCCGGCGCGGCGTGCTTAGTCTCTATGCGATATGTTGCCGGCACCGATGCGTGCACGTTGTGTCCGTAGTCATATCCGGCGCGCACCACCTTTATATTGTTCTCCGCTATCTGCGGCTTCTTGGCAAATTTCTCGCGCAGGAAGTTCTCCACCAGGCTCACCTCGCGGTTGAACAGCCAGCACACGATGCCCAGCGCGAACATATTGCGGCATTTCAGCACAGCCTTGTTGTCCATTCCGCACTCTGCCAGACAATCCTTCACCATCTTCGTTATCGGACAGGCAATCACCCTGTCGGGGTTGATGCCCATCTCCTCAAGATAGTCGGCCGATGCGAACTGCGCCTTCTTCAGGTCGTTAGGGCCGAACGAATCCGTGTCGATGATTATCGTAGCCTGCGGCTTGGCATATTTGTATTGCGTTTTCAGTGCCGCCGCGTTCATCGCCACCAGCACGTCGCAACTGTCGCCCGGCGTATAAACCCGTCCTGCACCGATATGCACCTGGAAACCGCTTACGCCCGTCAGCGAACCTTGCGGGGCGCGGATGTCGGCCGGATAGTCCGGGAACGTGGAAATGCCGTTGCCCACAGTTGCCGAGACCGTAGAAAAGATGTTTCCAGCGAGTTGCATTCCGTCTCCGGAATCACCTGAAAAGCGTATCACCACTTGTTCAAGTTCTTTTACTTCCAATTCTTCTGCCATATTTCAATGATAGTGTCTTGTTAATAAATCGTTTTTCAATCGTCTTGCATATTAGAGCCGCATCTGTGTGTCAGTAGGTTAACGGCATTAAGGATGCGACTTGATTGCAAAGGTGGCAATTATAATTGAAACGGCAAAGTTTTTTTATGAAAAAAATATAGCTATAATTTTTTTGCACTGGGAACGTCGTCGTTTTCCTTGTCATATAGCGAACGAAAAGTAATTCTGCCCGAAATACTCGAGTACTAAGCCCGAAATACTTGAGTATTTTAGGCCTGATTACTCGAGTACTAAAGCCCCGATACTCGAGTACTACGCCCAAATTACTCCGATACCACAAGCGAAATACATTTGCACTCGGCTCACCCGATAAATCTGTGGTATTCTCTCTCCACTCTTCTCTCCTCCTCTCTTCACTTAATCTTTTTAATTCTTCGTTCTTCCCTCTTCGTTCTTCCCTTTCTTCCGTAAACGTTTACGTTATTTTCTCACCCGAAAAGTGTACAGGGTATTTGGGAAAAGGGTATATTTGCAACGTAAATAAGATTTATTCGGGAAAACAAAAAATAAAATTGGCAAAGACAGAGACTGTCAGAAAACCGATTTCAAGAAATAAAACTACTTACAAAACAAATCTTATGAACAAACTGTTTACTAAACTTATCATTGGAATCTCGGCGACCGCATCACTATCAGCGGCCGCCGAAACTGTAAAATGGAACTTTACTTCGGTACCGGCAGCCATGCTTTCAACGGCACAAACACATCTGTTTATCTTCCGAAAGCCGACGGAATATTGCTTCTGAAGGTGGCAGGAAAGGGTGTGAATGAAACCGTGAAAGTGGCTATGAAATAAGAATATAGCTTCGTAAGGTTATAATAATTTAATCGGCCGTCGTCCCAAAAGGTTAAAGTATCGGGGACGACGGCCGAACTGATTATTAGCGTGACTAATAATTATTTGTTTTCTGTGGTATTCAAATCCGGCAAAGACAATTTACAATAACCTTCTTAACCCACATTTATATTGGAAAAGCTGCAATTTATTGATTTGACAGTGCACAATCTCACTTATTTTAGCTAAATTTGCAATCTGAAGAATAGGAGAGATGGGGAATGAAGAATGAAGAATGAAGAATGAAGAATGAAGAATGAAGAATGAAGAGTGAAGAGTGAAGACTGCGAAGCTGATGAGCTTGTGAAGTTTATGAGCACGCGAACTAATCCATTACCTTATAAATATGAAAAGGTAGCAACTCGTCAACTAACAAGACATTTGTCTG
>ENA-OPEC01000444-OPEC01000444.1-human-gut-metagenome-genome-assembly--contig:-NODE-444-length-35564-cov-7.541975_pt1 | contig 35564 bp, 33 predicted proteins | sample MGYA00241622_ERZ501507 | MGnify/ENA primary metagenome ERZ501507 (study PRJEB25962, sample SAMEA2042582) | human gut metagenome | biome: human gut; feature: human-associated habitat; material: faeces... | reverse complement strand
AGAAGCTCTGCGAGCAGCGCCGGGTATGGTTTCATTCTGAAGACCTCCATAGTTTATAATAGATCGACTATGGAGATTCTATGTCGAAATGAAGCACGCTTCCACGAAGTACGCTTCGTGCTCGCCGTTCAAATCTTGTGAAAAAGCCGAGTTAAAGCACGCAAAACAGTATTTATTCGGTGAAACAACAGAATATCCAATGCGCACCAGCGCGGAAAGGAGAAGCCATGAACGTCAGAAAACCTGTGGATTACGGCACGATGTACCGGGAATTGACTGCAATTCTTACGCAAAATCTTTCGCAGATGGACGAAGTGTACGCCATCGGCAAGGCCATCAGTCAGCGCCCGGAGAAGGGCGCGGCGGTCGCAGCCGCAGAATTCTTGCAGGCGAATTTCCCTGACCGCGCAGGCTTTTCCCCGCGCAACGTGCGCCGGATGCGCGATTTTTACAAGACTTATGAAAATGACCAAAAGCTCCTCCGGCTGGCAATGAAAATCGGCTGGACGCTGAATGTGGTCATTATGGAAGCGGAGCTGACAAGCGAGGCTCGCAAGTGGTATCTGAAACAGGCACGGGAGCGGCAGTGGTCAAAGAAAGAACTGCTGGACATTCTCAGTAGCGGCTTCGAACCGGATACGGAAGCAGATCATGAAAACTCTTCTTTGCGTTTTTCTGAGAGCTGCGGTATAATAAATCAGAAAATGAAGGAGCAGCCGTTAAGCCACCTTGCTATTACATTATCGAAAGCCATGCAAGTGCGAACCTTTCGGTCTTCATTCTGGAAGCGACCAAGGAACTGGTTGGATTTGCTGCTTACTGAGATATGCTGGACGGCGTACTGGTTTATATGGAGTATATGGAGAGCGCACCCAGCGGAAATCCGACGATGTCTCGGTCGAGAAAGCACGCCAGTATCGGTGCAGTGTTGCTGGTCTTCAGGACTTCGCATTCCATACCTGAAAGAGGTCTGACAGATGCAGAATGAAAAATATCTGGAGCTGGACGCGCTTGCTGCGCCGAACGGTTATGTCGCACCTCCAATGAAAGAAGATCTGGCTTACGTTGTCTACTTCCGCAAGACCTGTCAGCGGTATCAGATCGACTTCGCAAAAGCCGATCCGGACGAACGCGACTTCGTGATCCATATGGCAGAGAAAACATTTTTACAGAAGCGTGCTTGATTTTGTAGTTGATCGGAGTCACTCCGACAAGATGTGTGTTCATCTATAGTGTAGTGAAAACACAAATTAGACAAAAACCATGTATAACTTGAGTTATACATGGTTTTTGCTTTTTCTGCCGGAAAATCACATGAAATAAACTCGCAAACTGTGCAGAATGTGCATACAGAAGATAACAAAATATCATTTATTCCTATGTTTTATCTCTTGGATGAGGTGGCAACATAGGAATTTTTATTTTAGGAGGAACAAAACATGAGAATACCATATGGTTTTACTTTGACCAACAGTGGGGGACTTGAAACCAATAAGAGCGAAGCAGAAAATGTTGCCTTGATTTTTAACTTCTATATGGCAGGGGCAAGTTTGGGAAAGGTTGTGGATATGCTTTATGCAAAACAAATACCGTCTCCGACTGGAAAGGCAAAATGGACTCGTGCCGCGGTAGACCATCTTCTTTCTAACGGAAAATATGTGGCGATCATCGGGCTAAAGAAGTTTCTGGATGTACAATTTGAAAAGGCGGCACGCTGTAACATTGATTATGACAAAGCGGGCTTGCCGAGAAAAAGCACGCGCTATGTTTCGCATATTATGCCTCAGAACTGATCCATCTTTTATATTTCTGTGCATTATGCTACAATGACCTTAAGAGGTGAGAGATGTGGCAGAGAAACTTATTTTGGTGGATATGATCGGTATCGGAAACTTGTTGGAGCCCCTCGTAGCTGAGGATATCATCACCTGTGAGGAGCGGGACCGAATTATATTGCGAATTGCGAAGGACAATGAGATTGACGAATACAGGCTTTCTGTTCTTGCCGGCTATAAGAGAAGTAAGGCGGAGGTGTTGGCCCGCATGGAACAGAGAAAGCAGTCGAAGCCTCAGCACAAAAAGCAGGATGATAGTTATATTTCGCTGACTGAGCTTGCACGAAATCACAGCAAGAATACCCCGGGATATGTGATACAGAGCTGGCTGCGCAGTGAAAATACACTAGCCTTTTTAAATCTGTGGGAGCAGGAAAATAACCCCGATTACAGAGAAGCGGGCTACATTGAACTTTTAGAGAAAAAGAAAACTGCCTCGTTTACTTTGACGCCAAAGCTATGGATTGAGAAGACAGAGGCGATCGGTATCGCTTCCAAACAAGGCAAAGGCGGCGGAACATTTGCGCATCCGATGATTGGCTGCGAATTCGCGTCATGGATATCGCCGGAATTCAAGATGCTGTTGCTGAAGTTGTCACTGGATAGGGAGCGGTTAAAGGAATGACTAAGGCTGCATATAGTCGGTTCTTTCTTTGCGAGTAATACATTCAGAGTCAGACTTACACGGAGGATGGCAATATGAATTTCTTCGATTTTATGCGCAACACATTCGTGACAAACGAACCAGTTTGGAACTATTATGGCACAGAAATCTATACTGATCCTGTTGCTTCACCGGGACGGTCCGCACAGTTTATTCAAGATTATTTCTTGCAAGGTCAAAAAGGCGACATTGTCTATGAGTTGGATGCACATCACGACGTGAACATACACGGCATATCGCTCCTGCTTTCCGAATACAGAGCGACTCATACGGTGTCGGCATTCTTCTTGGGGATATTCCTTGAGGATTGTCTGACACAGGGGCAGTGTGGCGCGGATCTCGCGGTGCACGGTGATTTCTTCCCGTTTTCATATCTTTGGTTTCTGACCTGTTTATATCATGATTATGGTTATATTGTGGAAGAAAACTGGAAGCCAAGCTGTAGACGATACAATGAAGCAAGAATATGCAGTTTGGATGGATATTATAGACTGCGTAATATCAAGCGTGAATTAGACATTACATATTCACCGTACCAGCAGATCACTCCGCTGCGCAGAAGTGTGCAGCGACACAATAAATCTCACAGAGAAACGCATGATAGGTCGACAATTATTTCCTATTTGTTGGGCAACAGTCCATCATTGAAGGATGGTCTACAGTTTGCATGCGGAGCAACGGTCACTGGTTTCCGGTATCCGCAAAAACTCCTTATGCAATACTTTTCTTACGGCATACATAGGCTTTTTCCGCCATGCTATAACCACGGTATCATCGGCGGATATCTACTCTTTGACAGGTTGTTAAAAGTATACGAATCTGCTTACAGACATAGATATCCGGAACACGGAGAAGAATATGCTGGCATCGAGTCATTTGAGTGGAGCGGCAAGCACTTTTGTATCGAGCAAATTCCCGTATTTGCCCATATTGCAGATTGCGTCATTTCTCACAACGTTTGGAAAGCAAATGACGCATCAGAAACAGAATATCTGGAGTGCGGGCTGGAGGCATTGGTGGGAGAACGATTCAAAAAGATTGAATTTCAGGAAAACCCGCTGCTGTTCATCTTGGCCGTTGTCGATACGATCGAACCGTATAAAATCTATAGCTCGAAAGCGGCGGATCGGGACGCAGTTCGTATTTGGAAATCCATTGATATCTCTTTTACAAATAATACGTTAACGCTCTCGTCTCGCTATAAATGCCGCCCGATTACAAAAATATACGAGCGAGCAAAAGGATTGGAGGCATGGGTGGATATCGAAAGTATTGAGCTCAGCAGTGATAGAAAAAGCCTTCGTATCAAATTTAAATGACTGAAACCGAAGCGGGGGTTTGAATATGGCGTAGACGATTTATGGTATTCCGATGTTTGAGTGGATGGCAACGAAGCCTTGTACATTTGCTTTTCCTGTTTTTCTCTGTTACAATAAGTCCATAAGGAGGGGAGGACAATGCTGATGAACGCAAACGAATACTTGGAAACGGTGGAACTGGTCAAACAGGAGATCCGCACGGCACAGTATCGGGCAACAGTTCAGGTGAACGGCGAACTGCTTCGGCTGTACCACGCGATTGGAACGGTCATCAACGCGCATAAGGTCTGGGGCAGTAAGTTTGTCGAAAACCTTGCCGCAGATATCAAGTTGTCCTTCCCGGAGATGAGGGGTATTCTGCCCGAAATCTCAAGTATATGGCAAAGTTCGCGGTGCGTTTTCCAGCTGATGAAATTGTGCAAGCACCGCTTGCACAAATCACTTGGTACCATCACATCACACTGATGGACAAGATAAAAGAACCGACAGCGCATATCTGGTACGCGGAACAGGCTGCAAAGAACGGCTGGTCGCGCAATGTCCTTGTCCATCAGATCGAGAGCGGCCTATATCAGCGGCAGGCTTTAGCCGAAAATGTATCCAATTTTGAATTGCGCCTGCCTTCTCCGCAGAGTGAGCTCGCCATCCAGACGATGAAAGACCCGTACATTTTCGATTTCATTCCGTTCAAAACGGATATGTTGGAACGGGAAATCGAGGAAGCGCTCGTGAAGGACGTGACGAAGCTCCTGTTGGAGCTTGGAACCGGTTTTGCATTCCTCGGAAATCAATATCATCTGAACGTTGGCGGCGACGATTTTTATATAGACCTATTGTTCTACAACCTGAACCTTCGCTGCTATGTGGTGATTGAACTCAAAACCGGTGAATTTAAGCCGGAGTATGCGGGACAGTTGAATTTTTATCTCTCCGCAGTTGATGGGATTTTGAAAAAAGAACAGGACAATCCGTCAGTCGGACTGCTGCTCTGCAAGAGCAAAAATGATCTGGTCGCGGAATACTCGCTGAAGGATATGAGCAAGCCCATCGGCGTGAGTGCGTATCAGGTGACAAGCAAGCTGCCGGAGGAGCTGGAAAAGCAGCTGCCGTCCGTGGAGGATATTCAGAAGCGGATCAAGTAAAGCAGCGAAAGCCCAAATGGAGGATTGATAGATGCAGAACAAAAAATATCTGGAGTTGGATGCGCTTGCTGCGCCGAACGGCTATGTCGTACCTCCGACGAAAGAGGATCTGGCCTACGTTGTCCACTTCCGCAAGACCTGCCAGCGTTATCAGATCGACTTTGCAAAGGCCGATCCGGACGAACGCGACTTCGTGATCCATATGGCAGAGAAAACATTTTTACAGAAGCGTGCTTGATTTTGTAGTTGATCGGAGTCACTCCGACAAGATGTGTGTTCATCTATAGTGTAGTGAAAGCACATGTCGTCGCGGACTGTGCAAGTTCGCGACGACTTTTTTATGCTTTGCATTAAAAAGTCATCTCTCACCCGCTCCGTCGCTCCTCCTCTCAAACTCGCAATCGCTTCGCTGGATTGCGAGTTTGTTTTTTGAGCCAGGCGTGTCTTTTTTATTGGTGCAAAAACGGTCTGCTGTGCAGACCGTGCCGCCTGCGGGCGGGAATTGAACGTGGGGGTGTCTCAAAGTGGTTTTTGAGACACCCACGTTTTTTACGCAAATTCGATCTCATCGCAGATGATCCTTGTGTCGATCAGGGCGGCGGCGCAGATTTTTCGGTATACGGGGCCTGCGGGGGCTTCGAACAGGATGTGCGCCTCGTAGCCGCGCCCGCTCTTGTGCCGGTAAAGCTCCCGGTACAGCCAGACCGCGCCGACGCGGGGCGGCTCCTGCTTCACATTTGCATTGCGGAACGTCACGGTATGGTATTCAGAAAACGGGCTGTCGATGCGGAGCGTGAGGTCTGTTCCGGTGACGATCTCCCGTACCGCGCCGTCATGGAAGAAAAGCCGCTGTAACAGTCCATCCGGCAGCGCCTCGCGCGTCTGCGCGGCGCAGTACGCCCGATCGATCTCGTCCAGCCGCTTCTGCACCTCCGGCGTCATGGGGTCTGTCTGACAGGCAATGTACCAGTCCTTTGTGAGATACCGCATAACTGCCCTCCTCTATTTGATCGACATAATCCATTCATCGCCGCGGAGCAGATATTGGAATTCCGTCAGCTCCGGCGTGTTCATCATGTGCAGCATTTCTTCGAGATCGTCCACGGTTTGCAGGGACGGGAGCTTGCTGTATTCGATCCACGCCATTTCTCCTTCCTCCGACGAGGTCAGCGTTCCCGACCATTCCACGGCCTTGAACAGCAGCACGACGTACCGTCCGGCTTCGATCGGGAACTGCTTGACGCCGACGAGCCTCGGGTTCCGGATCGTCAGGCCGGTTTCCTCCTGCATCTCCCGGATGACAGCGTCTACGAACGACTCCCCCGGCTCCACATGGCCGCCCGGCAGCGCCCAGCCGTGCCAGTCCTCCTTTTTCCGGTTCTGGAGCAGCACCCTGCCGCCGTCCTCCAGCAGACATACTACGGCCAGCTCTACATTCTCCGTTCTGCTCATATCCGAACTCCCCTCAGTTTTTCTTATTGTAGCAGAGAACCGCAGTCCGCGCAACCACGCTTCCCGGAAAACCTCTGCGCGCTTCCTGTGTTTTCTTGCATTTTCCAGTCGAAGCTGGTACAATATTGCTATCCAGATTCTATCGGGCCTGGCGGCGTTCCGGGCCTGAAATATGTCAAAGGCAGGTGCGCCGTCATGCCGCTTATTATCGTTCGAAACGACATCACGACTATGCGCGTGGACGCCATTGTCAATGCAGCCAACGAGTCTTTGCTCGGCGGAGGCGGCGTGGACGGCTGCATCCACCGGGCTGCCGGGCCGGAGCTGCTGGCTGAATGCCGGCGACTCGGCGGGTGCAGGACCGGCGAGGCCAAGCTCACGCGGGGATACCGCCTGCCCTGCAAATATATCATTCACACCGTCGGCCCGGTGTGGCACGGCGGCGATCACGGCGAACAGGAGCAGCTCGTTTCCTGCTACCGGACGAGCCTTGCGCTGGCAAGGAAGCACCATTGCCAGACGGTGGCGTTCCCGCTGATCTCCTCCGGCGTTTACGGGTACCCGAAGGAGCAGGCGCTGCGCACGGCGATGGACGCCATCGGCGCGTTTTTGCTGGAGCACGACATGACGGTCTATCTCGTCATTTTCGACCGCAGCGCCTACCAGATCAGCAGCCGGCTGTTCGCGGACATTGCTGCGTACATCGACGACCACTATGTAGACGCGCATACGGATTTTATCCGCTCGCGCCCATGCCCGGCTTCGATCCCTGTTGAAACGCAAATGGCCCCCAGCCCGGCGTTCTCGCCGGCGTCCAGACCCCCGCGCAGTCTGGACGACAGGCTGAAACATCTGGACGCCGGATTCTCCGAAACGCTGCTGACGCGCATCGACCGCAGCGGCAAAAAGGATTCCGAGATCTACAAGCGGGCCAACGTCGACCGCAAGCTGTTCTCCAAGATCCGCAGCAACCCGGACTACCGGCCGTCCAAGCCCACGGCCCTCGCCTTTGCCATCGCGCTGGAACTGGATCTGAACGAAACCCGCGATCTCATAGCCCGCGCGGGCTATGCCCTCAGCCGCAGCAGCAAGTTCGACGTGATCATCGAGTATTTCATCAGCCAGCGGAACTACAACATTTACGAGATCAACGAGGCGCTGTTCGCCTTTGACCAGAGCTTATTGGGGGCGTGATGTGGATATGATTACAGAAGAACAGATACACTTATTTTCACGATATTGTTCAGAAAACTTCGAAACAGCACTAAATCACATTCATAAAGGTATGCGGTATCAGTCTTTACCCATATGCATCCTTGATTGTGTATATTCGCTGCGGGCGAAATATTTTGCGGTGACTGTTCCCGTTCTGCAGCGGTACGCCAATACATATATGGGAGGTAATCTATACGCGCCGCAGGATACGTTATCTGATTTCATTGCTCATGTAAAGGAATTTGACAATTGTGCCGCATTCGCAAGGGTTGTATTGAATAACAATCAGGTACTAAGCGGTCGAAATAAAGCCGAAGTATGTTATGAGATCGCAATAAAATTACACGAGCTTTTGGACATGGATACATTAGACGATTTTCATCACTTTGAAAAAGAGGCTCTGCTTGAAATTGTTCTGTGCTCAGTGAAAGGAATGGGCGACGCCGGCGTAAATTATATGTTTATGCTGGCAGGAGACCCCAACCGGTGCAAGCCGGATGTTCATATCCACCGCTGTATAAAAAATGCGCTTGGCACTGATATTCCCAATGTTGAATGCCAGATACTGTTCAGAGCGGCTGTAAAAAAGTTAAAGGATACTGGATATCCTGACTTAACAGTCAGGGATTTGGATCACGTAATTTGGAATCAATATCAAAAAGGCAACCCAATACTTTGATATCAGTTGAGAAGCAGCAAATTCGCCGAAAATTCTCTTAAAATCGGTGCAGCCTGCTTTCTGTCTTGCACCCGTTTTGTAGTGGTGGACAACTCCGTCCGCTCGCAGACTGCACCGGATTTTTCCGAAATCCCCGGCGAATTCGCACCATATCCTGTAGGGGCCGATGCCCACATCGGCCCGCGCAGAATGCACCGCTTTTACGGAAGCCTTCGGCGAATTCGCAACTTCCTCACGGGCCGATGTGGGCATCGGCCCCTACATGACTCCGGCAAATTCGCACCGCCCAGCAAAGTTTAATCGCAGAGCGTCTTTACCGCAGCCATTCAAAGGCAGCTGCTATCAAATTTGGTGTATCGTAACAGGCGGCGCGTACCAAAGCGCCCGTGAGGTGACTTGGTGTGTTCGTAACGACTATAAAAACAGGTTCCTGCCTGAACTGTACCCGCAGGACGCACCAAACGCGTCCCAGCGCCCCTTTTCTCCCCCATCTTTTCCGGCAAGGCGGAAAAGATGGGGCCGCCGGAGGCGCGTCGGAAACGGCCTCGACGGATACATAAAACAGCCCCATTCCGGTCGAATGGGGCTGTTCATGCATATGGGTGGGGGAAGTTATTCTGCGGAAATGAGGTAATAATAGATCGGCTGGCCGCCGGAGACGAGGTTGACCTCCGCGTCGGGGGCGTGCTGCCGGAACAGTTCCAGCGCCGCTTCCGCGTCGGGTTCCTGAATGTCCGCGCCATAGAAGATGTTGATGAATTCCTTGCCGGCCTCCGCAGCCTTGTCCGCAAGAGAGGCAAGAAGCGTGGTGATCTCGCGCGTCGTACCGGCCAGCGCACCGTCGCACAACCCGAGATAATCGCCCGCGTGGATATCGAAGCCGTCAAAGTCCGAATCGCGTGCGGCATAGGTGATCTGCATGGTCATAACGCCGGAGAGGCAGTCGGTCATGGCCGCTTCGTTTTCGCTCGGCTCCATTGCTGCGTCGAACGCGAGCATAGCGCTGATGCCCTGCGGGACGGTCTTGGTCGGGATAACCACGACTTCGCGCGAAGCCAGTTCCGCCGCAGCCTGCGCGGCCATGATGATGTTCTTGTTGTTGGGCAGGACGAAGACGATCTCCGCAGGCGTTTTTTCAATCGCGTGCAGAATATCCTCCGTCGAGGGGTTCATCGTCTGGCCGCCCTCAATGATCTCGTCGACGCCGAGATCGCGGAACACGCCTGCCAGACCCGCACCCGCGCACACAGCGACGCTGCCGTAGCGCTTTTCAGGCTCCGCCGGAGCTTCCTGCTTCGCGGGCTGGTTTTCCAGCTCCTTTTCCACGGCCTCCAGATCGTCGGTCGACCGGGCCTTGCGGCCTGCTGTCAGATCGTCGTGCTGCAGGCGCATATTCTCGATCTTCGCAAGCTCCAGCGTACCATACTTCTGGGCCTCGCTCAGCGCGTCGCCCGGAATGTTCGTATGTACGTGGACCTTGAACGCCTCGTCGTCCTCGCCGATGACAAGACTGTCGCCGATGCTGCCGAGGTATTCGCGCAGCGGGTCGAGCGAGGTGATATCCTCGCGCTTGCGCACGATGAAGACCGTGTCGAAGGCGAAGGAGATATCCTCGGAGTCGAAAATGCCGAAATCGGCCTCTTCGTTTACCGCGCCGGTATCCTCGCAGACGATGTCGTTGCCGCGCAGGCTTTCGAGCATCCCGCGCAGAATGAGGCAGAAGCCCATGCCGCCCGCGTCGACGACGCCGGCCTTTTTGAGAACCGGATTCTGGTTGACGGTGTTGTCCAGCGCGGCGTGCGCCGTGTCGAGGCAGTGCTGCAGCACATACTCGATCTCGTTGTTTTCCACGGCCAGATCGCGCGCGGCGTCTGCCGTGAGGCGGGAGACGGTCAGGATCGTGCCCTCGGCGGGCTTCATGACCGCCTTATACGCGGCCTCCACGCCCGCAGTGAGTGCGGCGGCAAAATCCTTGCCGTCGGCCTCGAGCTTGCCCTTGAGAGACTTGGAAAAGCCGCGGAACAGCAGGGACAGGATCACGCCCGAGTTGCCTCTTGCGCCGCGCAGGAGCGCGGAGGCCGTCTTGTCGGCGGCCTTGGTGAGTGTAATGCCGTCCGCCTTGCGCAGCTCTGTGCTGGCGGCAGAGAGCGTCATGCTCATATTCGTGCCGGTGTCTCCGTCCGGGACGGGGAAGACGTTCAGCTCGTTGACCTTCTGCTTGTTCAGGTCGATCTCGGCAGCGGCGGAGAGCATCATCCGGCTGAACGCCGCGCCGTCAATGGTTTTGATCATGGTTTACCTCCGTGAGCGCCCTTGTATGCGCGCGTGAATTGAAATCGATATCAGTCGACGGAAATGGAGTCGACGAATACGTTCACGGCACGCACCTCGGTGCCCGTGGACTTGGTGACGAAATAGCGGACCTCGCTGATGATGGAGGACGCGATTGCGCTGAGATTGACGCTTTTGTCGACCATGATGTGCAGGTCGATGGAAATGGAATTATCGGGGCTGAACGTGACCTTGACACCCTTGCCCATTGCCTCCTTGCGCAGCAGATGGACCAGCCCGTCCGTCATGGATCGCACGGCCATGCCCTTGACGCCAAAGCAGTTGGTCGCCGCAAAGCCCGCGATGTTGGTATAGACAGCGCTGTCGACCGTGATCTGGCCGGCGTCTGTATTCATACGGATCATCAAGATTCCTCCTTCTGGGATATTCAATTCATTCTAACCGATTTGCCGGGAAAGTACAAGTAAAAAAACGGGTTTCAGCCTTTTTCATAACCGGTCACGCCGTTATTCTGCATCCATTGGAGCTTTTCACCCATCAGATACGTCAGCGTCTCAAGCTCCGGCCGCTCTGAGCTGCTCAGATACTTGCGCAGGTCATACAGATCGTTGTACGTCAGGTACGGATAATCGCCCTCGACATACGTGCCGTCGGGCTTGATGCTGTAATAGAGATTGTGGTTCGGCATGACCCAGCCGGAGCCGGTGTCCACAATGGCCAGCAGCATCCGGTCGGCCAGCGCGCGCAGATCCTTCCGGTTCAGCAGATCTGCCGCGTGGTACAGCGCCAGACACTCCGACGCCTGATGGTTGAGCGAGGTGTGCGGGGCGGTAATTTCGTCCGGGTGCCAGTAATCGGGGATCAGCCAGCCGCCGGTTTCCGTGGGGATGTGGCTCGTGTCCGCAACCTGGCTGAAAAAGGCAAGATAGCGGTTCATCGTCTCCTCGAACATCCCCTTGCCGAGTCTGCGGGTGGCCGAGATGTAAAGCTCAAGCAGGTCGGTATTGAACCGGGTGTCATAAAAGCCCGGCCCGATGCCGTAATCGCCCTGGAGCCATTCGCTGCCGGGTGTGGTGGGCACATAGCCGTACTGGTTCTGCCGCTGCGACATGGTATCGAGCGAGAGGATGACGAGCGCGGGCGCTGCCTTGCAGCGCGGCATCAGGCCAAGATAGCCCCGGATGCAGTAGCTTGCGGCGCAGCAGTAATAATAATTCTCGCCGGACGGGATATAATTGGAGGGCGATTTGCGGAAATAGCCGTCGAAGCACCAGTGCGAATCGCCGTTTTTCACATAGTTGACCCACGCTGTTGCGCAGTTGTCCGCGCTCCAGTCCAGCCCGGACGGCGCGGTCAGGATCAGTGCGTCCGTTACGCAGTCGGGCGCAAGGCCGTAGCCGTCCATCGTGATGCGGACGCCGCCGTCACGCAGCTTCGTGGTGCGCAGAATGCCGTCCTGCTCCGGAAAATACTCCCGTGAGCCGTTTTCGCGCAGGGCAAACGTGCGCGGCAGCGCAAGAAAATACGTCTGTCCGGAGGCCAGCTCCACGACGACGACCGGCGAGGCATACAGCCCGTCCCCCAGCGCCTGCGAGCGCCAGTCTCCGGCGCTCTTGTCATAATACCAGACCGTGCCTGCCTCCGTGACAGTCTGGTCGAAAAAGCGGATATAGCTGCCCCTGCCCGCGGCGCGAAGACCGGCCGCGCTGACGCCGTCGGAGACGGCGTATTCCCGGCTCTCGATCTGATACTGCCCGTACTGGGTGGTTTCAATATAGACCTCGGCGGTATACTTTGTGGAGGTCAGCACCCGATCCGGCGTGCGGCCCGCTGGCTCGTCCGGTTCGTCCGGAGCCTCTTCCTCCGGAAGCTCTGCCGGAGCTGCTGCTTCGGATTCTGCTGCCGGCGAGGGTTCTGCCTGCGGCTTGCCGCAGGCGCACAGCTGCGCCAGCACCAGAATCAAAATCAGGATCAGCGTGAGTTTCTTTTGCATGGATACCTCCGAGGAAGGGTTTGGGCAGAACAATGGCAGCCATTTTTACAAAGCAGTCCGGGATACGCGCAGTCTCTGTAGGGGCCGATGCCCACATCGGCCCGCTGGGAAGTTACGAATTCGTCGAAGATTCCCGTAAAATCGGTACATCCTGCGGGTGGACAAGAGGCGTCCGCCCCTACAGGGGGAGAGCGAGGGTCGTTGTAGGGGCCGACGACTCTGTCGGCCCATTGGGAAGTCGCGAATTTGCCGGAGTTTTTCATAAAAAACGGTGCGACCTGCTGGGCCGATGTGTACCGGCAAGCGGCAGACCCACATCCGTAACGCTCCTTCGTCGCGAACGGCTGTGACCGGCATCGGCCCCAAAGCTGGCGCGGGAGCGCCCGGGGCTCCCGCGCCAGTGCGAAAATCAGATCATGCTCGGCTGCCAGCAGTCGGGGGTCTCGAGGCCCATCATGGTCACGATGGTCGGCGCGACGTTGGCAAGGCCGTAATGGCCGTCCTTGATCTCATACTTGTTGTCGGGATCGTAGATGATGAAGGGAACAGGGTTCAGGGAGTGCGCGGTGCGCACGCTGGTCTTGCCCTTCTTCGTTTCGAGCATCTGATCGGCGTTGCCGTGGTCGGCGGTGACGAGCAGGGTGTAGCCGTACTTGTCGGCAGCTTCCTTCACGCGGGCCAGACCTGCGTCGACGGCCTCCATGGCGGTGATGACGGCGCTCAGAACGCCGGTGTGGCCGACCATGTCGCCGTTCGGATAGTTGCAGCGCAGGAACTGGTACTTATGCGAGGCCATGGCCTCGACCAGAAGATCGGTGATCTCCACGGACTTCATCGCGGGCGCCTGCTCAAACGGGATCACGTCGGACGGAACCTCGGCATAGTCCTCAAGGCTCTCGTCGACCTTGCCGGAGCGGTTGCCGTTCCAGAAGTAGGTGACGTGGCCGTATTTCTGCGTCTCGGACACGGCGTACTCGTGCACGCCCGCCTTGCACAGAACCTCGGTCAGCGTGTTGCGGATGACGGGCGGCTCGACCAGATAGTGCATCGGGATCTTGAGATCGCCGTCGTACTCCAGCATACCGGCAAACTTCACGCTAGTATAGTCACCGCGGTCAAACTTGTCAAAGTCCTTGCGGTCGAAGGCGAGGGAGATCTCCTGCGCGCGGTCGCCGCGGAAGTTGAAGAGAATGACGCTGTCGCCGTTTTCGATCTTCGCGACGGGCTTGCCGTCGTGCGCAACGACGAACGGCAGCAGATCCTGATCGATCATGCCGGGATTTTCGGCGCGGTACGTCTCAATGGCTTCCCGCGCGGAGGCGAACTGACGGCCCTCGGCCTGCACGTGCGTGCGCCAGCCCTTTTCGACCATCGGCCAGTTGGCCTCGTAGCGGTCCATGGTAATGACCATGCGGCCGCCGCCGGAGGCGATCTTGTATTCATGCTCCGCGTCGCTCAGCTCTGCCAGAACGGTTTCCAGCTGGTCGACATAGTCCAGCGCGCTCGTCGCGGGGACGTCGCGGCCGTCGAGCAGGATGTGGCAGTAGACCTTTTTGAGTCCCATCTCACGCGCCTTTTTCAGCATCGCGATCAGGTGCGAGATATTGGAATGGACGTTGCCGTCGGACAGCAGGCCGATGAAGTGCAGCGCCTTGTCGTTTTGCAGGCAGTTGTCCGTCAGGTCGACCCACGTCTTGGACTGGTACAGGGAGCCGGTCTCAATGGATTCCTGCACGAGCTTTGCGCCCTGCGAATAGATCTGGCCGCAGCCGAGGGCGTTGTGGCCGACCTCGGAGTTGCCCATGTCGTCGTCCGTGGGCAGGCCGACGGCGGTGCCGTGGGCCTTGAGCCACGTCATGGGGCAGGTGGCAATCAGCTTGTCGAGCGTCGGGGTGTTGGCCTGCTTGACTGCGTCGCCGGGGCCGCCGTCGCCGCGTCCAACGCCGTCCATGATCACAAGTACGATCGGTTTTTTCATTGGTATTCCCTCCTGAGTAGGATATTCTCGAATTTCACTATATTTTACTACAATTTCCCCGCAGATACAACTTAATTTTCTTTGAACAATCGCAGCGCGTGGGAATTAGCCAGCGCGTAAACACGTGCGAAATCCACGTGCGGGTTATAGATGGCCTCCAGCTCGTCGTGCAGGGCCTTCGCCTGCGCGAGAAGCGCGGTCACGTCCGACAGATCGGGCAACGGGGTATCCGGCCCCCGGTAATAGCGCTTCTCGTCCGGCAGATACACGGCCTCCGTCTCGTCCGGGAACAGAGGGTTCTGATATAGAATCGCAGTTTCCCGCGCGCGAAGCGCCTCCAGCTCCTCCCCGGACACCAGCTGCACCGCGCCTGCGGGCGGCTCGGCAGAATACAGGCCCCGGCAGGTGACGGCCCGCAGGAAGCGCTTTTTCCGTTCCTCCTGCGCCGGAAGCGGGCAGGAGGGGCGCGCATGGATCACAAGACGCGCATACGCCTCGCGGTAGAGCGCGCGGTAGCGCGTCTGTAAAAGCTCGATGGCGCGGCGCTCTTTCTGCAGGGCAATGCGGTCATAAAACTGCCCCAGATCGAGATACAGTCCCGCCGCGCCCGGCGTGACGGCCTCGAGCACGTGTGGAGCCGTGCCGTCGGCGTAGCCGGTGTGCAGGGCCGGGAGATACACGCCGTCCACCGAATCCGGGTCGCCGGAGCACAGGACGTATTCGACATCCAGTCCGGCGTTCTCCGCCGCTTTGCCGATGGTCTTCATAAAGCTCGATTTGCCGCACCCCGGCCCGCCCTTGATCACCCACAGAAAATCCTCCGGCCCCCGGCAGAACTGTCCGTAAAACGAGACAAAGCCGGAGGCCGTATTGCCGCCCAGAAAATACCGTGTCACCGCCATGAAATGCCCCTCCTGTATAGCAAGAATACAGGTAGTGTATGCAGCCGCGCGGCGGGATGTGCGTGCATTTCGGTGCGCTGCGAAATTCGCGGCGCGCCAGTTGTAGGGGCCGATGTGGGTATCGGCCCCTACAGTCAAACGGGAAAATACGGTGCGAATTTGCCGAAAGCTTTGTACTGTACATCGTATCAGAAAAACACCGTCCACGGGAACTGGGCCGGGGGCTGGGCCTCGAAGACGGCTTCGCCCTTTCCGTCCGGGAAGGAAAGCCGGTAAGACCAGAGCGCACAGGTGCAGCGATTGTCGCGGCTGCCGTATTTTCCGTCGCCCAGCAGCGGCAGGCCGCGCGAGGCGAACTGGACGCGGATCTGGTGCGTGCGCCCCGTTTCGAGCCGGATGCGCGCAAGGCTCAGCCCGTCCTGTTCGGCAAGGATTTCATAGTGCAGCCGCGCCTGCTTCACGCCGCCGCGCTGCCGCCTGACCACGTAGGTCTTGTTTTTCGCCCGGTCGTGGAACAGCAGATCTTCCAGTGTCCCGGCCATCTCTGCCGGACAGCCGGTCAGGACGGCCAGATATGTCTTCTGCATCTGTCCCTGTCCCATCGCCTGCGTCAGCCGTGCGGCCTCCTGCGCCGTCTTCGCATAGACCATTATGCCGCCGACTGTCTGGTCGAGCCGGTGGACGGGGAAAATGTCACAGCCCAGCTGCTCGGAGAGCAGCTGCGGCATCGCCTCCGCCTGCGTGCCCTGCGCGGCTATGCCGGCGGGCTTGACGCAGACGAGATAGCACGCTGTTTCCTTCAGAATTTCAATCATATGCTTCGCCTCGCTTTGGGGCTATTCTACCAGAAAAATACGCACTGCGCAACGGCTTGCAATCCGCGGAAACTCCCGGTATAATACACATGAATATAAGAAACGGAGCAAATATCATGACAACAGAGCAATACCGGAAGCGGTCAGGCTTTTCGATCTTCCTGTCCTTCTTCAAGCCCCACCGGGGGCTGTTTTTTCTCGACATGGCCTGCGCGCTGGTCGTGTCGATGATCGATCTGGCGTACCCCATCATCTCGCGCTACGCCATGCGCACGCTGCTGCCGCAGAGCGCGTACCGCACGTTCTTTACGATCATGCTGATCGTGCTGGCGGCCTATGCGCTGCGGTCGGTGCTGTATTTCATCATCACCTACTGGGGCCACACCTTTGGCATCCGCGTGGAGGCCGATATCCGCGCGGCCCTGTTCGGCCATATGCAGGAGCTGGGGTTTGAGTTCTTCGACCGCAACCGCACCGGCCAGCTGATGAGCCGCATGACGACCGACCTCTTTGAGATCACCGAGCTTGCCCACCACGGGCCGGAGGATCTGTTCATCTCGCTTGTGACCATCGTCGGCGCGCTGACCGTCATGGCGACGATCGAATGGCGGCTGGCGCTGGTCGTGGCGGTCATGATCCCGGTGTTTATCGCGATCATCGTCTCGCGCCGCAAGGCGATGCGCGAGGCCTCCCGCCGCGTGAAGAAAAAGACCGGCGCGATCAACGCCGACATCGAATCTGCCCTCTCCGGCATCCGCACGGCCAAGGCATTCGCCAACGAGCACGTCGAGGAAGAAAAATTCGACCGCTCGAACGACATTTACAAGACCTCCAAGAAGATGTTCCATCGGGAAATGGGCATTTTCATGGCCGTGATGGAGTTTTTCACAAGCTCCCTGTCCGTGGCCGTCGTGACTGTGGGCGGCCTGCTCATTATGAAGGGGCAGATGGATACGGTCGATCTTCTGACGTTCACGCTCTATATCGCGTCCTTTGTCAACCCCATCCGGAAGCTTGCGAACTTTACGGAGCTGTTTTCCAACGGCACGGCGGGCTTTGAGCGCTTTTTGGAGATCATGCGCACCGCGCCGGAGCTGCACGACGCGCCGGACGCGCTTGAGCTGACGCACGTGCGCGGCGAAATTGGAGTCGAGAACGTGAGCTTTTCCTATGAGGACGACCCGGAGGTCCTGCATGACGTGTCCCTGCACGTCCCGGCGGGCAAGACCGTCGCCATCGTCGGTCCCTCCGGCGGCGGCAAGAGCACGCTCTGCCAGCTCATTCCACGCTTTTACGACGTGACCGGCGGCTCGATCACCGTCGACGGCCATGACGTGCGCAGCGTCACGCAGGAGTCCCTGCGCCGCTCCATCGGCATCGTGCAGCAGGACGTGTTTCTGTTCGCCGATTCCATTCTGGAAAACATCCGCTACGGTAAGCCCGGCGCGACGATGGAGGAGATCGTGGAGGCGGCGAAGCGCGCGGAAATTTACGACGATATCATGGCCATGCCCGACGGCTTTGACACCTACGTCGGCGAACGCGGCACGCTCCTGTCCGGCGGACAGAAGCAGCGCATTTCCATCGCGCGCATTTTCCTCAAAAATCCGCCCATCCTCATCCTTGACGAGGCGACGAGCGCCCTTGACACGCTGACCGAGGCGAAGATCCAGCACGCGTTTGACGAGCTGGCAAAGAACCGCACCACGCTCATCATCGCACACCGCCTGTCCACCATCCGCGCCGCAGGCGAGATCGTCGTCATTGCCGACGGCCGCATCGCCGAACGCGGCACGAACGAGGAGCTTCTCAAAAAAGACGGCATCTACGCCAGCCTCTGCCGCACGCAAAACCTGCTGGCATAAAACTTCATGCGTGAGCACTGCACCACGAAAATGCGCAAATGCCGGTGCATGAAGTTTTTGTGCATCATTTCCGGTTGCCCCGCAGGGGCGAGGAAATGGCACGTTTCTATAGCAAAAGCGCCCAGCCGCTTGCAGCGGCTGGGCTGTCTGTTTACTGCTCCATCAGGCCCACGCAGTCGTAATACGGTCTGGAGGCGATGAGGGCTTTGTTTTCCTTGAAGACATTGTGCATGAGCGTAATGACGGCGTAATCGCACTGCGCCATGGCTTCGGCAAGGGAAAAATTGTGGTATCCCGCCACGTCGCCCTGAATGTACGGCTCGCAGGCAAGAACCTCATAGCCGCGCGATTTCAGGATGTTCGCAAACAGGACGGACGGGCTTTCGCGCGTATCGTCAATGTTGGCCTTGAAGCTCATGCCGAGCACGGCGATCTTTGCGCCGGGCTTCACGTCGCGTGCGATGCGGTCCGCCGTCCAGACGGGCTTGCCGTCGTTGACAAGACGGGCCTCGTAGATGAGCGGCGTAATATCCTCGAACTTCTCATGGATGAACCACGGATCGACCGCGATGCAGTGTCCGCCGACGCCGACGCCGGGCGTGTGTACATTCACTCTGGGGTGGCAGTTGGCAAGCTCGATGAGCTTGAACACGTCGATGCCGAGCCGGTCGCAGACCTTGCTGAGCTCGTTGGCATAGGCGATGTTGATGTCGCGGAACGTGTTTTCCGTCAGCTTGCACATCTCGGCGGTCAGATCGTCCGTCAGGCGGATCGTGCCGCCGGTGACGACCTTTTCATAGATTTCCTTGGCGAATTGCGCCGATTCCGGACGGTTCGAGCCGATGATGCGATCGTTCTCGCGCAGTTCAATGAGCATCCGGCCGGGGATGATGCGCTCCGGGCAGTGCGCCGTCATGAACTGCTCCGGCGCAAGGCCGGACGTTTCCGAGACGATCTTCTCCACCATGCGCGTGGAGTAGGGAGGCGAGGTGGATTCGAGCACGCAGAGGTTCCCCGCGCGCAGGACGGAACCGACCTCCTTCGCGGCGGATTCGACGAAGCGCATATCGGACACGCGCTTGTGCTCCTCCGTCTCGCGGTAGGGCGTCTGGACGCAGATGATGAAGACGTCGGCAGGTTCCGGCTTCGTCGTGAAGTGCAGACGGCCGGTTGCCATGGCCTTCGTCATGGCGTCCTGTAAGCCGGGTTCTACGATATGGATATGGCCCGCGTTCAGCGTGTCCACGACGGTATCCTTCACGTCGAAGCCGCAGACCTCATAGCCCGCCAGCGTAAACGTGATGGCGGTGGGGAGGCCGATATAGCCGCAGCCCATGATCTCGATTTTTTTCATGCTATTTCGCTCCTTTGTATGCAAACATACAAGGATACTATATCCTATTTTTTACGCTTTTGCAAGCAGAGTCTGCACCATATCCGTCTTTTCCCACGGCAGATCCAGCTCCGCACGGCCAAAATGGCCGTAACCGGCGGTCTGACGGTAGATCGGGCGGCGCAGATCGAGCGTTTTGATGATGGCCGCCGGGCGCAGGTCGAAGCATTCACGCACAAGCTGGGCCAGCTTATCATCCGCGATCTTGCCGGTTCCATATGTCTCGACGAGAACGGAAACAGGGTGCGCCACGCCGATGGCGTAGGCCAGCTGCAGCTGGCAGGCGTCGGCCAGACCGGCTGCGACCAGATTCTTCGCGATGTAGCGCGCCATGTATGCGCCGCTGCGGTCGACCTTCGTGGGGTCCTTGCCGGAGAACGCGCCGCCGCCGTGGGCCGCGTAGCCGCCGTAGGTGTCGACGATGATCTTGCGGCCCGTAAGTCCCGTGTCTCCGTGAGGCCCTCCGATCACGAACTTGCCCGTGGGGTTCACGTGCAGGATGTAGTCGCCCGTGATCAGGTCGGCAAGTTTGTCGCCGGCACGCTCCAGACGCGCCTTGACGCGCGGGATGAGGATCGTGCGCACATCCTCGCGGATCCGCTCCTGCATCTGCTGCTCGGCCTCCTTTTCCGTGAGGCCGTTGCCCGGGAGAATGAACTCGTCGTGCTGCGTCGAGACGACGATCGTGTGCACGCGCAGCGGACGGTTCGTCTGCTCGTCGTACTCGATCGTCACCTGCGACTTCGAGTCGGGGCGCAGGTAGGTCATCACCTTGCCCTCGCGGCGAATGACGGCCAGCTCCTTGAGGATCACGTGCGAGAGGATGAGCGTCGCGGGCATGAACTCGCGCGTCTCGTTGCAGGCGTAACCGAACATGATGCCCTGATCGCCGGCACCCTGCTCCTCCTCGGCTTCACGCACGACACCCTGGTTGATGTCGGGCGACTGCTCGTGGATGGCCGAAACAACACCGCACGAATTGCCGTCGAAACGGTAATCACCCTTGGTGTAGCCGATCTGGTTGATGACGCGACGTGCCACACCCTGCACATCGACATAGGCCTCCGAGCGCACCTCGCCGGCGACGACCACGAGACCCGTCGTGCAGAGGGTTTCGCAGGCGACCTTCGAATTGGGGTCGTGGCGAAGGAATTCGTCGAGAATGGCGTCGGAAATCTGATCCGAGACCTTATCGGGGTGTCCCTCGGACACCGATTCCGATGTAAACAAAAAGCCCATTGTTATCCGTTTTTTAGGGTTAAACGTATAAAATGGGAAAAATTGGCTGTTGGAATAAAAAATGTGCTGTTTTAGCGATTTTTTACTGTGGTTTGCAATCAGTCCAAATCTTTCCACATTTCCCGCGTGACAGACGGGACCGCAAAGATACGCATTTTTTTCGGATTCGTACCATCGGCCTGTTTTTTTTCGTTCCGATCGCTCCGTGATCCCGTTTGCCGAGCGTCTTCCCCGGTACCGCAGCTGCTGCCGCCGAAAGTAAAAAAGGATACGGACCTCCGGTTAGCGGAGGTCCGTATCCTTTTTCATGTGCGACGTGCGGCTAACGCCCCAGCATCTTCTTCACCTCGGCGGCAACGGTAGCCCCGTTGTAACCGAACTTTTCATCGAGCACCTTGAAGGGCGCCGAGTAGCCGAAATGGTCGAACCCATGGATCGTACCGCTCTCACCGACAAGTCCTCGCAACGTCACGGGAAGCCCCGAAGTAAGTCCATAACGAGGCAGGCCGGCCGGCAGCACGCTCTCCTGGTAAGAGCGGGGCTGGTCGCGGAACAGGCCTTCGCTCGGAACACTCACCACCCGTACGGCGATACCCTCGGCGGCAAGTTGTTCGGCACCTTCGGCCAAAGTCGATACCTCCGAACCTGATGCAATCAGAACGGCAGCCGGCTTGGCGGCGTCCATAACGACATAGCCACCCTTGGCGGCCTGCATGGCCTCCTCGCGGCGGCTCGTCGAGCCCATGGCCTTGAGGCTGCGGATGTTCTGGCGCGAAAGAACCAATGCCACCGGACGCTGCTCTTCGAGAGCCAGCTTCCAGGCCATCACCGTCTCGTCGCCGTCGGCCGGGCGCAGCACGAGCATCGAACGTTCGCCGCGGTGGTTCTTCAGGTGTTCCATCAGGCGGATCTGCATCTCCTGCTCGACGGGCTGGTGCGTCGGACCGTCCTCGCCCACGCGGAACGAGTCGTGCGACCAGACGTAGATCACGTGCAGGTGCATGAGCGCCGAAAGGCGTACGGCCGGCTTCATGTAGTCCGAGAAGACGAAGAAGGTAGCGCACGCGGGGATCACGCCTCCGTGCAGCGCCATACCGTTCATTACACAAGCCATCGTCAGTTCCGAAACGCCGGCCTGAAGGAACTGTCCCGAGAAGTCCCCCTTCACAAAGGGCTTGGTCTTCTTGAGGAAACCGTCGGTCTTGTCCGAATTCGAAAGGTCGGCCGACGAAACGATCATGTTGCCCACCTTCTCGGCGTAGACGCCCAGCACGGCGGCCGAAGCGGCGCGCGTCGCCACGTCGGGCTTCACCTCGATCGTCTTGTAGTCGATCTCGGGGAGTTTGCCCGAGAAGTAGTCGTCGAGCTTGCGGGCCAGGTCCTTGTGCTCCGAACGCCACGACTTCTCGACGGCGGCCTGACGGGCGGCCCACTCGCGCAACTGCTCGCGACGCTCGGCGAAGACCTCGCGGCTCTCGTCGAAGACGGCGAACGGATCGTCGGGGTTTCCGCCCAGGTTCTTCACCGTGGCGGCCAGGTCGGCTCCGGCGGCCGAGAGGGGCTGTCCGTGCGTCGATACCTTGTCCTCGAAGCTCGTGCCGTCGGCGGCCACGGCCCCCTTGGCCATCACCGTGCGGCCGATGATCAGCGTCGGGCGCTCCGTCTCGCTGTCGGCGGCAACCAGCGCCTCGCGGATGGCATTGATGTTGTGTCCGTCGATGGTCAGGACGTTCCAGCCCCATGCCTCGTATTTCATCGCCACGTTCTCCGTATCCACCTCATCGACCCTGGTCGAGAGCTGCACGTTGTTGGCGTCGTAGTACATGATGAAGTTCGAGAGCCCGAGATGGCCCGCAATGCGGCCCACGCCCTGCGAAATCTCCTCCTCGATGCCGCCGTCCGAGATGTAGGCATAGGTCTTGTGTGCCATCCACTCGCCGAAACGGGCCGCGAGGAAGCGCTCGGCAATCGCGGCGCCCAGCGCCATGGCATGTCCCTGCCCGAGCGGGCCCGAGGTATTCTCCACGCCGCGCAGCACGTCCGTCTCGGGGTGTCCCGGTGTCACGCTGCCCCACTGACGCAGCGACTGAAGGTCCTCGGTCTTGTAGTGGCCGGCCAGCGACAGCGTCGCATAGAGCATCGGCGACATGTGACCCGGATCGAGGAAAAACCGGTCGCGGTGGGGATATGCCATGTTGTCGGGATCGTAACGGAGAAACTCCGCATAGAGCACCGTGATGAAGTCGGCGCCGCCCATGGCACCGCCCGGGTGCCCCGACTTCGCCTTCTCGACCATGGCGGCCGACAGGATGCGGACATTGTCGGCTACGCGCGTAAGTTTGGTATTCGTAGACATATCATTTAAGGTTAAAGTTCGTTCCAGCACACAAAATTAGCAGAATCTTCCGCTTATCCTACTTTTTTGAGATCCAAAAAATTCGCTTTTTCGATCTTTTTCTTCGCGTAAGGCAGCGTCACCGTGAATTTCTTGCGGTCGGTCGAGGGGAGCTCGAACATCGTATCCATCATCACCGCCTCGCAGATCGAGCGCAGTCCGCGCGCCCCGAGCTTGAACTCCACGGCCTTGTCCACGATGTAGTCCAGCACGGCATCGTCGAACGTGAGCTTCACGCCGTCCATCTCGAACAGACGCTCGTACTGCTTGACAATGGCGTTCTTGGGCTCGGTGAGGATCGAGCGCAGGGCCGCACGGTCCAGCGGCTGCATGTAGGTCAGCACCGGAAGACGCCCCACCAGCTCCGGAATCAGTCCGAACGACTTGAGGTCCTGCGGCGTGACGTACTGCATCAGGTTGCCGCGGTCGATCGGGTCGGCATTCACCCGGCCGTAGCCCATCGCACGGGTGTTGAGCCGCTGGGCGATGCGCTTCTCGATGCCGTCGAACGCACCGCCGCAGATGAACAGGATGTTGCGCGTATTGACCTGGATGAACTTCTGTTCGGGGTGCTTGCGCCCGCCCTGGGGCGGCACATTGACCACCGTACCCTCGAGGATCTTCAGCAGCGCCTGCTGCACGCCCTCGCCCGAGACGTCGCGCGTGATCGAGGGGTTGTCACCCTTGCGGGCGATCTTGTCGATCTCGTCGATGAAGACGATGCCCCGCTCGGCCTGCTCGACGTCGTAGTCGGCCACCTGCAGCAGCCGCGAGAGGATGCTCTCGACATCCTCGCCCACGTAGCCCGCCTCGGTCAGCACCGTGGCATCGACGATCGTGAAGGGGACCTTGAGCAGCCGCGCGATCGTGCGGGCCATGAGCGTCTTGCCCGTACCGGTGGGGCCCACCAGCACGATGTTCGACTTGTCGAGCTCGACCTCATCCTCCTTCGGGGCGTAGAGCAACCTTTTGTAATGGTTGTAGACGGCCACCGACAGATAGCGTTTGGCGGCGTCCTGACCGATGACGTACTGGTCGAGGAATGCCTTGATCTCGGCCGGTTTGAGCAGTTCGTCCATCTTCAGCGGCGCGGGCTTCTTCGCGCGCCCCGCCCCGGCGGCCGCAGCCACGTCGTTGTCGAGCAGGATCTTGTAGCCGTTCTCGATGCACTTGTTGCAGATCGAGGCGCCGTCCGCCCCCTGGAACATGATCTCCACCTCCGAGCGGCCGGCACCGCAGAACGAGCAGCAGTCGCCGCCGTTCCGGTTGTTGTTCTTATTTGCCATGCGGTTTCTTCCTATTTTTCACGTTTGGCGAGCACCTCGTCGATCAGACCGTAGTCGCGGGCCTCGGCGGCCGTGAGCCAGTAGTCGCGGTCGGCATCCTTCTCGATCTTGCGGATCGGAACCCCCGAATGCGCCGCAAGGATCTCGTAGAGCTCGCGTTTGGTTTTCATCATCTCGCGGGCCGTGATCTCGATGTCGGAGGCCTGGCCCTGCGCACCGCCCAGCGGCTGGTGGATCATCACCCGCGAATGGGGCAGCGCCGAGCGCTTGCCCCGGGCGCCCGCCGTCAGCAGCACGGCGCCCATCGAGGCTGCCAGCCCCGTGCAGATCGTCGCCACGTCGGGTGCCACGAGCTGCATCGTGTCGTAGATGCCCAGACCGGCCGAGACCGATCCGCCCGGCGAGTTGATGTAGATCTGGATATCCTTGTCGGGATCGACCGACTCGAGGAAGAGCAGCTGGGCCTGGATGATGTTGGCGGCATCGTCGTAGATCGGCGCCCCGAGGAAGATGATGCGGTCCATCATCAGCCGCGAGAAGACATCCATCGTGGCGACGTTCAACTGGCGCTCCTCGATGATCGTCGGCGAGACATAGGACGCGCTCACCGACTGGAAATCGTGCAAGCTGAGCGAACTGATCCCGCAGTGTTTCCGTGCGTATTTTTCAAATTCCGAAGACATGTCGTTGGTGTGTTTTGCTCAAAAAAAGGACTTTGCAAACATCACGCCTGCAAAGTCCAAAGATACGGATTTTTCCGCAATTTTTACAGTGCCTGGGCCATTTTGGCAAAATCCTCCGAGGAGACGGCCTTCTCCGAAACCTTGATCTTCGACTTGATGTCCTCGACCACCTTCGTCTCGTAGAGCTTCTCGTAGATCTTCTGTCCCTGCTCCTTGTCGGCGAGGATCTTCTCGGCATAGCCGGCCAGCATCTCGTCGGGAGCCGACGGCATGCCGTACTGCGCGAACTGCGCGGCGGCCAGCGCCTTGGCCTCGGCCTCGGCCTCCTCCTTCGATACGCTCAGGTTGTCGGCCTTGATGAAGTGCTTCTGGAGGTAGTTCCACGTAAACATCTTGAGGAACTGGTCGAAATCCTTTTCGATCTCCTCCATCGAGAACTTGCCCTCGTTGATCGTATAGAGCCAGCGCTTGAGGAATGCCTCGGGCATCTTCAGGTCGGCCTTCTTGAGCAGGAAGTCACGCAGCTGGAGCGTGAAGAGATAGTCGCTCTCGCGGCGCAGCTCCGACTGGATCTGTGCGTCGATGAACTGCTCGAACTCCTCAGCCGTCTTCACGTTGCCGGCCGGGAAGGCCATCTTGAAGAACTCCTCCGTAAGCTCCGGCTCGGCGAACTTGCGGATCTTCGTGATCTCCAGTTCGAACTCGGGATTGATGCCCTCCAGCTCGTTCTCCTTGACCTGCAGGCAGGCGGCACGCTGCGACGGGTTCTTGTAGAGCTCGTTGATATTGACCTTCGTCTTGAAGCCGACCTTCTGGCCGATGAAGGGCTTGCGCTCTTCCTCCGACATCGAGATCAGCCCGACGTAGGCATCCTCGACCTTCATGTCGCCGTTGTCGAGCGTCACGGTCAGCGCCTCGTCCGAGGCAACCTGCTCGGCATCGACCAGACGGCCGAAACGGCGGAGGAAGTTCGAGCGGTAGTCGTCGTGCATCTTCTTGTCCACCTTGATCGAGTGGTAGGTCATCTTATCCTTGTCCGAAAGCTCCAGCTTGATCTCGGGAGCCTCGCCGATCTCGAACACGAACTCGAACTCGGTGCCGTTCTCGAAGTCGAAGGCGCCCTGCTCCTCCGAGGGGATCACGTCGCCCAGATAGTCGATGTTCTCCTTCTGGAGGTACTCGAACACGGAGTTCGAAGCCTTCCGGTAGGACTGCTCGGCCACGACGCCCTTGCCGTACATCTTCTTGATGATGCCCATCGGCACCATGCCGGGACGGAAACCGGGGATATTGGCCTTGCGGCGATACTCGCGCAGCGCCTTCTCGACCTCCTGCGCATAATCCTGCTCGCCCACGGTCACCCGGATGAGCGAGGTGTTCTGTTCGCGTTGTTCTCTTACAATATTCATATTGAATGTGTTATGTATTTTGTTCTGAATCGCGTGGAATCGGAGCGCAAAGATACGAAATTATGCGCGAACGGCAATGCCTGCGGCACATAATTTTTCCGCACCCGTACTTTTCCAACGCCGCGCGCATGCTCCGGCAGGCACGCACAAGCCCGGCAGACACACTCCCGCGGACACACCCGCCGGGAGCCCGCTATTCGGCCAGCCAGCCCTCGAGCGTCCGCACGGCCTCCTCACGCATCGCCTCGGGCAGCGTGGCAATCCGCGTGCGGTGGCTGCCGCCCGGTTGGATGAAGGCCTTCATGTTGTGCTTGTCGGGCGTCACGAGCCACGCAGCTCCGGGAGCCGACCACGGATCGTCACCGCCGTAGATCATGATCATGCGGGGATCGTTCTTTTTCAGATAACGTGTGATCTTGCGGTAGAGCTTTTTCGAAAACTTTTCGCCACGCAACGGTTCCGGAAGGAAGATCCGGCGCAAGTAGTCCTCCGTATCGACCGACGTATAGGCACGGAAGGGCTCCGCGTCATAGGGGTAGTAACCCAACTCGCGGGCCGCCTGCACGAAGAAGGGAGCCTGCGCGCTGTCCTCGGAGAAGTAGTCGGGTCCGGCGTTGGCCAGCAGACATTGGAGCACCTCTTCGTCCGAAGCATCCGAAGCCGGGAGAACCGACATTTCCTGCCCCCACTGCCAGTAGGAGAAACCAAACTCCAGCACACAATAGTCGAAGATCTCCTCGACGGGAATGCGGAACGTATAACCCTTCTGGGTGCAAAAGGCCTCGAAAGCGGGCAGCAGGCGCGCCTTGCGGCGGAACGCCTCCGTCTGGAAGGCCTTGACGGCCGCACGCTCCCCGGCCGTACCCACCTGCGCGAGGTAGGGGCCGAAACGCTTGTCCTCGCGGCTGTCGCACACCGGGCCGACATAGGGCACGTAAATATCCACGTCATCGGGGAAATAGGCGGCGTAGAGCATCGTCGTCGTGCCGCCCTTGCTGATGCCCGAAGCGATCCATTTGCCCGGATAGAGCGCCTCGAAGAGTGTCTTGATCCGGTGCAGGTCGCAGGCCGAGTTCTCCGCCGTCAGGTACTTCCAATCGAGCGGCTCGGGCGTCGAACGGTCGAAATAGCGGTGCTCGACGAAGACGATGTTCGCGTCGAAAAGTTCCGAAAGTTCGTCGCGGTAACGCTCCGGCAGGGCGAAGCCTGCATCGTAACCCTGCGTGATGAGCACCGTCGGGCGGTCCCAGCCCACATGCATCACCAGAACGCGCTGTTCGAAGCTCCCCTTGTCGGGATGGCGCCAGTCGAGGGGCTGCGTGAGCATCACCTCGTATTTTCCGGCAAACGGGCCGGCAGGCAGCGGTTTGGTCTCGCACACGCAGTCGAGCGCGGCGATGCGCCGTTCGATCTCGCCGTCGGGCGCCCCGAAGGCGAGGGTCAGCGACGCCACGAGGGCGAGGCTCAGCAGAGTCAATCGTTTCAGCATAGCGGATAAGGTCGTTGGTTGAACATACAAAGATAGAAAATTTTCGCCGTCCCGCAATACAAAACGGCCCGCAGGCGCGGATTAATGGTACAAAATCCGTATCTTTGCGTGCTTGTATCCGCCTCCGGGGGAGGCGATCCCCGATACCATGATGAGAAAATATCCCATACTTCTGCTCGCCGCGCTGCTCTCGGCAGCCTGCGGCGGCACGGCGGCCCGGACCGGTCGCACTGCGGCGAAAGACACCGCTTCGACAGCCTCCGCCACGACGGCCGAGCCCGTCGAATACACCTACCGCGTCAAGGCGGTACACCCCCACTCGACCACAGCCTACACACAGGGGCTGCAGTACGCCGACGGATACCTCTGGGAGGGCACCGGGCAGTACGGCGAATCGGTCGTCCGCCGCGTGGAGATCGAGACGGGCGAGGGCGAGGTGCTCTTCAGCCTGCCCCGCTCGGAGTTCGGCGAGGGCATCACGCTGCTCGACGGGCGTCTCTACCAGCTCACGTGGCAGTCGAACACGGCCCACGTCTACGACCTGGCCACGCGGCGCAAGATCCGCGACCACCGCTACGCGGGCGAGGGATGGGGGCTGACTACTGACGGCGAGAAGCTCTACATGTCCGACGGCACGGCCTCGATCCGCACGATCGACCCCGAGACGTTCCGCCGCGAACGCACCACGACGGTCACCTACAAGGGCGAACCGGTGCAGTTCCTCAACGAGCTGGAGTGGATCGAGGGAAAGATCTGGGCCAACGTCTACACCTCGGACCGGATCGCCATCATCGACCCCCGGACGGGAGTCGTCGAGGGGGTCGTGGACCTCTCGGGACTGTTGCCCGAGGAGGAGATCACCCCCTCGACGGACGTGCTCAACGGCATCGCCTACGACCCGGCGACCAAACGCATCTTCGTGACGGGCAAGAACTGGAGCAAACTTTTCGAAATCGAGATCATCCGAAAATGACGAACGACATACGCAACCTTCTCGCCGCGCGCATCCTGCTGCTCGACGGCGGTTTCGGCACGATGGTGCAGGGCTACGGCCTCGACGAGGCGGACTACCGCGGCGAGCGGTTCCGCGACTGGAACGTGCAGCTCAAGGGCTGCAACGACCTGCTGGCCCTGACGCGCCCCGACACGGTGCGCGAGATCCACGAAAAATACCTGCAGGCCGGGGCCGACATCATCACCACCGACTCGTTCAACGCCAACGCCGTCTCGCTGGCCGACTACGGGCTGGAGCCCTACGCCTGCGAGATCGCCCGCGCCGCAGCCTCCGTGGCCCGCGCCGCAGCCGACGCCTTCACGGCCCGCAACCCGCAGAAGCCGCGTTTCGTGGCCGGATCGATGGGCCCCACCAACCGCACGGCCTCGATGTCGGCCGACGTGGCCAACCCCGCCTCACGCGAGGTGACCTTCCGCCAGCTGGCCGACGCCTACCGCGAACAGGCCCGCGGCCTGCTCGACGGCGGGGCGGACATCCTGCTCATCGAGACCGTCTTCGACACGCTCAACGCCAAGGCCGCCCTGTGGGCCGTCGATGCGCTCTGCGCCGAGCGGGGATGCTCCGTGCCGATCATGGTCTCGGGCACGCTGGCCGACGCCAGCGGCCGCACGCTCTCGGGCCAGACCGTCGAGGCGTTCGCAGTCTCGGTGTCGCACGCCCGGCTGCTCTCCATCGGACTCAACTGCGCCTTCGGGGCCCGGCAGCTGCTCCCCTACCTCGAGCGGCTGGCCGCCGTGGCCGAAACGCGCATCTCGGCACACCCCAACGCCGGACTGCCGAACGTCATGGGCGGCTACGACGAGACCCCGGCGATGTTCGCCGAGGACGTGGGCGAATACATGCGCCGCGGACTGGTCAATATCGTGGGCGGCTGCTGCGGCACCACCCCGGCCCACATCTTCGAACTGTCGAAGATCGTCGGCAACTACGCCCCGCGTCCGCTCCCCGAAGCACGCCACGAGACCGTGCTGAGCGGTCTGGAGCCGCTGCGGATCGTTCCCGAGGCCAACTTCATCAACATCGGCGAGCGCACGAACGTCGCCGGATCGGCCCGCTTCGCACGGCTCATCCGCGAAGGCAGCTACGAGGAGGCCCTCTCGGTGGCCCGCGCCCAGGTCGAGGCCGGGGCGCAGATCGTCGATGTCTGCATGGACGACGGACTGATCGACGGGCCGGCGGCCATGCGCACGTTCCTCAACCTGATGGCCTCGGAACCCGAGATCGCCCGCGTGCCGACGATGATCGACTCGTCGAAGTGGGAGGTGCTCGAGGCCGGACTCGAGGTGACGCAGGGCAAGGCCGTCGTGAACTCCATCTCGCTCAAGGAGGGCGAAGCGGAATTCCTGCGCCGGGCCTCCGCCATCCGGCGCTACGGAGCCGCCGCTGTGGTCATGCTCTTCGACGAGCGGGGACAGGCCGACACCTTCGAACGCAAGATCGAGGTGGCCGAACGCGCCTACCGCCTGCTGACCGAAAACGGATTCCCGCCCGAGGAGATCATCTTCGACCCCAACGTGCTGGCCGTCGCCACGGGCATTCCCGAACACGACGGCTATGCCAAAGCATTCATCGACGCCACGCGCTGGATCAAGGAGCACCTGCCCCACGCGAAGGTCTCGGGCGGCGTCTCGAACCTCTCGTTCGCCTTCCGCGGCAACAACGCCGTGCGCGAGGCGATGCATTCGGCTTTTCTCTACCACGCCATCCGCGCCGGCATGGACATGGGCATCGTCAATCCGCAGATGCTGCGCGTCTACGACCAGATCGAACCCGAACTGCTCGAGCGGGTCGAAGACGTGCTCCTCTGCCGCCGGCCCGACCCGCAGCATAAAAGCAGCAACCCGTTTAAAAGGAAACCACACAGACTAGAGGGCCGGGCATGCCCGGCCCCTACCGAGATATATACAATAAAAAGGAGATAATTTATGGCACTAACCAGCAAACAGCGCGCGGCTCTGCGCAGCGCGGCGAACACGATGGACCCCGTTTACCAGATCGGCAAGGGCGAGATCGACGAAACCCTCAAGCAGGGCATCGCCGACTGCATCGAGGAGGATGCCCTCGAGGGTTACCGCACGCTGGGCAGCCCGATGGAGGTGATCGACCGGCTGCTGATGCCCGCCATGGAGCGGGTCGGCACGCTCTTCGGCGAGGCGGTGGTCATCACCCGTCCGGAACTCATGCCGCACTTCTTCACCCTCGTCAAGCAGCACGGAGCCCTGCTGGCCAAGGGACGGCTGCTGGGCGTTCAGTTCGAAACCCTCTTTACGGACAACCTCTACCTGCGGATCGCGCGCCAGGCCATCACGACGGCCCGGAAACTGAAAGAGGCGTTCCGGGCCAGGGGCTACCGCCTCTGGATCGATTCGCCGACCAACCAGCAGTTCTTTGTACTTCCGAACCAAGAAATCGAGCGGCTGAGCCAATATGCATCCTTCGAGGTGTGGGGGCCGCGCGGCGAGGAGGAGTCCATCGTGCGCTTCGTCACCAGCTGGGCCACCGACGAACGGCAGATCGACGAACTGATCGCCCGGCTCTGAAGATTCCCGTGCGTCAGCACGAGCAACCAAACGCCCCGGCTCCCCATACGGCATTCCGGCAGCGGACAAGTTCCGCCGCCGGAATCTGTTTTATGGCACAGACCGCATTTTTTTGTCGCGTATATTTGTTATTTTATAAAGTTTATTTTACATTTGCAGCAGCAGGCGGGAGAAGTGCGCACCTCCGGCGGTCTGCCACAACGACAAAAAACAACGACCATGAACAGAATCATCCTGCTGCCCTACCCGTTCAAGCGAATCGGATGGGCCCTCTTCATTCCGACCGCCCTCTTCGGCATTTTGATGGCCATCGACGGATTCAACGGATTCCCCTCTTTCCTGCTGCCCGGCGATGCGGGGTCGAGTTCGACGCTGGATGCCGTCAGCAACAACATCGTGCTGATCGGCGTGCTCGCCGGCTCGCTGCTCATAACCTGCTCGCGCGAGCGGATCGAGGACGAACTCATCGGCCGCATCCGCCTCAACGCCCTGCTTGTGGCCCTCTACATCAACATCCTCTGGGCGGTCATCGCGTCCCTGGCGCTCTACAACCTCGACTATCTCTACGTGATGGTCATCAACCTGGTGAGTCTGCCGATTCTTTTTCTCATCATCGAACGGGTGCTGCTGTGGCGCCTGAGAAAGGAGGCTTCGCATGAAGAATAGGATCCGGGTCGAACGCGCCGAGGTGCGCATGACCCAGCAGCAGCTGGCCGATGCCGTGGGCGTAAGCCGCCAGACGATCAACGCCATCGAGGCAGGGAAGTTCATCCCCTCGACGGTGCTGGCGCTGAAGATCGCCCGCCGGTTCGGCAAACCTGTCGAGGAGATCTTCCAGCTCGAGGAGGGGGAGTGACCGCGTCCCCGACAAACGAAAGAGGAGGCCTCAGGCAGTTGCCTGAGGCCTCCTCTTTCGATCCGTCCCGACCGGTCGCAGGGAATCGCCCTTGCGGACGGAACGGCAGGAGATGCCCGCAACGGGGTGTCAGAGCTTGATGTCGTAGATCTGGATCACGCCGATGAGCTTGCCCGCCGCATCGGTCACCAACAGCGAAGTCACCTTGTTGCGGGTCATGAGCCGCTCGGCCTCGATGAGTTTCTCGTCGGCCCCGATGGTCTTGGGATGGGGCGTCGCGATGTCGATGGCCCGGATGTTGAAGAAGTCGGCCTTGAGGCGCTCCATCGCCCGGCGCACGTCGCCGTCTGTGACGATGCCCTCGATGCGGTCGCCGTCACAGATCACAATCAGCCCCAGCCCGCCCTTCGAGATCGTATGGATCATCTCGACGGCCGAGCAGTCGGGGGCCACCACCGGAAGGTCGTGGTCGCGCATGACGTTGCCCACGGTCATCAGCAGGCGCCGTCCGAGGCTGCCGCCCGGGTGCAGGCGGGCGAAATCGACGCTCGTGAAGCCGCGCTGCTGCATGAGCGACACGGCCAGCGCATCGCCCATGGCGATCTGTGCCGTCGTCGAGGAGGTCGGTGCCAGATGCAGGATGCAGGCCTCCTCGCGCACGCCCACGTCGAGGTGGACATCGGAGTTCTTGGCCAGGGCCGAATCGGGATGGCCCGTCATCGAGATCAGGCGGTTGCCATTCGAATGGATGAAGGGGACGATCTTCAGGATCTCGTCCGTCTCTCCCGAATAGGAGAGTGCCAGCACGATGTCCTCCTTCGAAATCATGCCCAGGTCGCCGTGGAAGGCCTCGCCGGGATGCAGGAAGAAACTCGGCGTACCGGTCGATGCGAGCGTGGCGGCGATCTTGCGGCCCACGAGGCCCGATTTGCCCATGCCCGTCACGATACACTTGCCGCGGCTTGCAAGAATCAGTTCCACGGCCGCAGCGAAGGAGTCGCCGAGGGTCTCCTCCATGTGTTTGAGCGCCAGCATCTCGGTATGGACGGCCCGGCGGGCCACCTCGAGAATCTGCGCCTTGGTACTGTCTGTCATTGTATGAGGGTTTTGATGAGGTTCTCCAGATCGTCCAGCCGCAGCATGTTCGGACCGTCGCTCAGCGCCCGATCGGGATCGGGGTGCACTTCGAAGAAGAAGCCGTTGGCACCGAAAGCCTTGGCGGCCAGAGCCATGGCAGGGACGAATTCGCGGTTTCCGCCCGTCTTGCCGCCGGCCGCACCGGGGCGCTGCACCGAGTGCGTGCAGTCCATGACCACAGTGGGTGCGATGCGCAGCATGTCGGGAATGTTGCGGAAATCGACCACGAGGTTGTTGTATCCGAACGAGTTGCCGCGCTCGGTGAGCCAGATCTCCGAGGCTCCGGCCTCACGGGCCTTCTCGTAGGGATACTGCATGTCGGCACCCGAGAGGAACTGCGCCTTCTTGATGTTCACCGTGCGTCCGGTCTTCGCCGCGGCGACCACCAGGTCGGTCTGACGGCAGAGGAAGGCCGGAATCTGAATCACATCGACGACCTGACCGACGGGTTCGGCCTGCCACGCCTCGTGGATGTCCGTAAGGAGTCGGAGCCCCCACTTCGACCGCACGTCGGAGAGCATCTGCAGCCCCTTCTCCAGTCCGGGACCGCGGAACGAAGAGATCGAGGTGCGGTTGGCCTTGTCGAACGAGGCCTTGAAAATGATCTCCGTGCCCAGGCGGCGGTTGATGGCCGCAAGGCGTTCGGCCACCACGTCGAGCAGCTCGGCCGATTCGATGACACAGGGTCCTGCGATAAGTTTCACCATATGCGCGTTATCTGTTGAATTCGGGATGTTGTGCCAGGAACTCCCCGGCCCGCACGAGGTCCTCGGGCGTATCGATGCCCACGGTCTCCGCCGTCGAGATTCCCACACCGATCTTGTAGCCGTTCTCGAGCCAGCGCAGCTGTTCGAGCGACTCGGCCAGCTCGAGCGGCGACTGCGGCAGGGAGGTCACCGCGCGCAGCACTTCGGAGCGGAAGGCGTAGATGCCGATGTGTTTGTAAAAGGTATGCCGCCCGAGCCACTCCTCGCGGGGAACGCCCCGCAGATAGGGGATCACCGAACGCGAGAAGTAGAGCGCCCGCGAGCGTGCGTCGAGCACCACCTTCGGCGAGTTGGGATTCTCGAGCGCCTCAAGGCCGTCGTCCGGCGTGAAGGGTTTGACCAATGTGGCGATGTCGGTTTTCGGATCGTCGAAACAGCGCCGGAGCGCCTCGAGCTGCTCGCGGCGGATGAAGGGCTCGTCGCCCTGCACGTTCACCACGACGTCGTACTCGCGACCCTGCTTGCAATAGGCCTCCCAGCAACGGTCCGTTCCGCTCCGGTGGTCGGGCGAGGTCATCTCGACCCGGCCGCCGAAGGCACGCACGGCCTCATAGATCCGCTCGTCGTCCGTGGCGACCACGGCATCGTCCAGCACCCCGGCCACCTGTTCGTAGACCCTCTGGATGACGGGCTTGCCGCCCAGCAGGGCCAGCGGTTTGCCGGGAAAGCGCGTCGAAGCGTAACGCGCCGGAATGATGGCTATGAATTTCATGGATTCGTTTTTTTCGTCATGTAAAAATAAAAGATAAAAGGTGAAAATCAAAATTTTCACCTTTCATCACACGGCATCCGCTACTCCAGCGCCAGCCGCAGCACGTCGTCGTTGGTCCGCACGTAGTGGAACGTCAGCCCCTCGACGTACTCGGGTTTGATCTCGGCAATGTCCTTGCGATTCTCCTCCGAAAGGATCAGTTCCGTGATGCCGGCCCGCTTGGCTGCGAGGATCTTCTCCTTCACTCCACCCACGGGCATCACACGGCCCCGCAGGGTCGTCTCGCCCGTCATGGCGATGCGCTCGCGGACCTTGCGTCCCGTGTAGGTCGAGACCAGCGACGTGACCATCGTGATTCCGGCCGAAGGACCGTCCTTCGGAATGGCCCCCTCGGGGACGTGGATGTTGATGTCGTTCGTCTCGAACATCTTGGGATCGATACCCAGCTCCTTGTGGTGGGCCATCACCCACTCGTGGGCGATCGTCGCCGAC
>ENA-OPEC01000440-OPEC01000440.1-human-gut-metagenome-genome-assembly--contig:-NODE-440-length-35808-cov-3.701731_pt1 | contig 35808 bp, 31 predicted proteins | sample MGYA00241622_ERZ501507 | MGnify/ENA primary metagenome ERZ501507 (study PRJEB25962, sample SAMEA2042582) | human gut metagenome | biome: human gut; feature: human-associated habitat; material: faeces... | reverse complement strand
GTACGGAAAAAACAATGCATAAAAAAATCTTTACTGCAAGGATAAAAGAAATAGACAAAGCCGGACTTGATAGGGAAATAAGGAGAATACTTGAAATAACAGACGGTGAAGAAGTAGTAGCAGCATTGCAAAAGATAGTACCTACTTATACGCCAAACAGGGAAAACATATGAAAGAAATTTTGCAAAATAATAAATTGTATATTATTGGATTCTTTATAGCCTTTGAAATTCTAAACATTTATAATTTTATAAATTTAAAAATGCCGCCACAAGTATTTGAGTTATTTACATTTGATGAAAATTTTTATAATCATTTAATTTGGCATAGTATTAGGTTTATTTTATGTTTACCACCTATATTATTATCACTGATAACAAATTTAACATATAATGAATCATTTTCGTATTATAGTTTTATAATACTCATTTGTATATTATGGGAAATAAATAATATCTTATCGTTACTTATTACTAAATCTAGTAATATATTTAGAAAATTATTCTCAATATTATTTTTGTTAATTTTAGTTACCAATATGAATGGCAGGTTGCTTATACCATATTTAGGATATCTTATTCTGATTAATGAATTTTTTTGTTATCAAACTAGTAAAAGTATTCATTCAAATTATATAATAATTGGTTTAATTTTAACTATGATGAGTACAGGTACTTTTATAGTTGGATTAATATATGTTGTTCTTATGTTATTTTTTTCTAATAAATTGAGAACTTTTATTCTAGGATTATCTTCTACAGAGAAAGTTATTGTAATATGCATTTTTATTTATTTTTTTATAATGCTCAAGAAAATAATAGATTATTATACATCGGAGGGAGACTTGCTTTATGTGCTGACTCATGGTTTAGGTTATTTTATGTACGGAAATAATTTGGTGAATATTTTATTAATAGTTTTTTGTATATTATTTTTGAATTACTTTATTATTACAAGGTATTTGTATGATAAAAAATTACCATTAATATTAGCTGTTTTGATACCTTGCTGGTGTTCTGTGTTTGGATATTCAGCAGCAACAATGTTGATTTGCCCACTATTTATTTTAATCATTTTATATATATTGGTGCTTAAGGAGCGTATAATACAATGCCATTGAAATTAATGTATATAACGAATAACAAAAATGTGGCTTATATTGCAGATAGAAATGGTGTGGATAGGGTGTGGATTGATTTAGAAACATTAGGAAAAGAAGAAAGGCAAAAAGGTTTAAATACAGTTAAATCACATCATAGAATTACAGATATAAGCGTTATTAAACCAGTTCTAAAAGATGCAGAATTGCTTGTTAGAATAAACCCTATAAATAAAAATACAGAAAAAGAGATTGAAGAAGTTATACAACGTGGAGCAGATAACATAATGTTGCCTATGTTTAAAACTAAAGCTGAAGTTGAAAAATTTTTAAATTATATTAATGGTAGGACAAAAAATATTTTATTACTTGAAACAAGAGAATCAGTAGAAAATTTAGAAGAAATTTTATCAGTAAAAGGAATAGATGAAGTACATATAGGTTTAAATGATTTACATTTAGCTTACAAAAAAAAGTTTATGTTTGAACTTTTAGCAGATGGATTAGTTGAAAAAATATGTAAGATTTTAAAAGATAAGAATTTAAAGTTTGGCTTTGGTGGAATTGCAGGAATTGGAAAAGGAACTTTACCAGCTGAAAATATTTTAGCAGAACATTATAGACTTGAGTCTCGAGCTGTTATTTTGTCAAGAAGTTTTTGCAATTGCGATGAAAAAAGTATAGAAGAAGTAGAGCATATTTTTTGTCAGGGAGTTAGGCAGATACGAGATTATGAAAATAGACTTTTATCATTTACTAAAAGAGATTTTGAAATTAATAGGTTAAATGTAAAAAAAATAGTTAATAAAATAATTGCAACGATGTGAGAATAGTAATAATGGCAAAAAGTATTTCTAAAGCTGCTTTTAATGTTGCTTTATTATTAATTTTTGTAAAAATTATAGGTTTTTTAAAACAATCAGTTTTTGCTGCATATTTTGGTGCAGGAAAAGAAATGGATATGTTTTTGTTAACAACAGAATTTTTTAGCGAATTTTCAACAGCCTTTTTTTCTAGCATTTCCATTTCGCTATTGGCAGTATATTTGCAAGTTTTAAATAATAAAGGAAGAAAAGAAGCAAATGTTTTAATTTCTAATGTTTTATTCGTCGGAATTTTTATAATTATTGTTTTAGTAATATTGTTATACATTCTTACACCTAGTTTAGTAAAAATAATTGCTCCAAAGTATTCTTATAGTGATTTAAAAATACTAAGTGAGTATTTTAGAATAATTGTTTTTCTTTTAATTAATGCATATATAAGTAATTTATTTATTGCTATATTAGATGCAGAAAAACGGTTTTTGCCATCAAAATGTTCCGGCTTAATTTTAAGCATTTCTACGGTTTTTTCTTGTGTAATGTTTTCTGATAAATTTGGTGTAAAGGCATTGTTATATGGATTTATTTCTTACTATTTTTTAGAAAACTTGTTTTTGTTGTTTTTTGTAAAAAAATATATTAGTTTTAATATTTTTAAACCATTTAAAGACAAAAGAATAAAATCTTTATTATTTTTATCTATGCCTTTATTTTTTAGTAATGCTGGAGTGATGGTAAATAATGTAGTAGGTAAAGCAGTAGCGTCAGGTTTGGGAGATGGTATTATATCTTCGTTATCATACGGTCAAATTTTATTTTCCACAACTCATTCTATAATAATTAATAGCATTTGTACTGTGTTGTTTTCTTATTTTTCTGAAATGGTAGTTCAAAATAATATAGAAAATTTAAAGGATGAAATAAATCGTTATTTGACGATAATGCTCATAGTATTATTGCCAATTAGTATAATTTTTATAACATCATCAGAGGAATTAATAGATTTACTTTTTGGTAGAGGTAAATTTACAGAAACAGCAATAAAAAATACTGCTTTGGCTTTGTCTGGTTATGCATTAGGTCTTATTTTTATAGCGATGAGAGATATTTTAGTAAGGGTTCATTATGCTTATCAGGATACAAGGTATCCTATGATTAATGGTTTTATAGCTATAGCAGTAAATATTATTTTTGTTTTATTATTTGCGGGACAATATGGTATTTTAGGTATTACGTTAGGCGCGACGATTTCATATTTTGTAGCTTTTTGTTTATCAGCAAAGACGATTGTAAAGCATATTAAAAATTATAGTTTAAATCCTATTTTAAAAAAAGTAACACTTATTGTAATAGCTGCTTTTATTTCGTTATTATCAGTACATTATATAAATTTTGCTGATAAATTAGAAAAGAACCTTTTAATTATTTTTTTAAACTCAATAGTATGTGTAGCAATATATTTTATGTTACTTAGAGTATTTAAAATAGATGAAGTATATAATATTTTTTCATTAATAAAAAGAAAGTGTAGAAGGAGTTAATATTATGTATAAGAGTTTTGGAAAACCATTGATAGATCGTTTTTTTGCATCTATAGGTATAGTGGTTTTACTGCCAGTATTTATAATAATTAGTTTCTTGATATTTTTAGATGATGGATTTCCTATTATATTTAAGCAATTAAGAGTAGGTAAAAATGCTAAAGGGTTTTATATATATAAGTTTAGAACAATGATAAGGAATGCAGATAAAGTTGGTCCTTTATCTACATCAAATAATGATGAGAGAATTACAAACATAGGGAAATTTTTACGGAAAACAAGTTTAGATGAATTGCCTCAATTATTCAATGTATTAAATGGAACTATGAGCTTAATCGGGTATAGACCTGATGTTTTCAGAGATAACACTGATTATAATGATTTGAAATATACATTAAAACCGGGAATTACTGGTTATGCACAAGTTAATGGTAGAAGTAGTTTGACAAGCGAGCAAAAATTAAATTGGGAAAGAAAATATGTAAATGATATTTCTTTTATAACAGATATTAAAATTTTAGTAAAAACGGTACAAGTAGTAATATTAAAAAGAGGAGTTAACTGAAAAGGGGAGTTAAAATGTGTGGCATTGTTGGTTATTATAAATTTAAAAATTGCGAAGAAGAAAATAATATGCTATTGAATAAAATGTTAAAAAGAATAATTCATCGCGGTCCTGACGCTCAAGGAATTTATTTTGATAAAAAAATTACAATGGGAATGCGTAGATTAAGTATTATTGATGTTTCTGATAATGGCAATCAACCGTTTTATAGCGAAGATAATAATATTATAGTTATAGGGAATGGAGAAATTTATAATTATATTGAATTAAAAAAAATATTATTAGAAAATGGACATAAATTTAGCTCAAATAGTGATATTGAAGTAATAGTGCATTTATATGAAGAGTATGGAGAAAAACTTTTTACATATTTAAATGGCATGTTTGCTATAGCCATTTGGGATAAAAGTAAAAATAAATTATTATTAGGGCGTGATAGAACAGGTGAAAAACCCTTATTTTACTATAAAGATAAAGACAAATTATTATTTTCATCGGAAATCAAATCAATATTAGAATATGATAAATATAAAATAAATGTTAATTTAGAAGCTTTAAATTTATTGTTAACATTTAATTATGTTCCGGGTGAATTAACACTATTTAAAGATATATATTCTCTTCCGGCAGCTTCTTATTTGCTTTTAACAGATAAAAAGTTAGAAATAAAGAAATATTGGAATTTTCCAGTAAAGGAATATAGTACTAAATCTGAAATTGGAATTTGTGCAGATTTATATGATTTATTAAAAGATTCAGTAAAAATTAGGTTAAGAAGTGATGTTCCTATAGGTGCATTCCTAAGTGGTGGCGTTGACTCTAGTGTCATATTATCTCTAATGGCAAAATTAGTAAATTATAAAATAGATACTTTTTCTATTGGATTTAATAATGAAAAATACAACGAATTACCTTTTGCACAAAATGTAGCTAACATTTTTTCTACAAATCACCATACTAATATTATTAATGAACAATCTTTTTTTAAATTACTGCCAAGAAGTATTTATTTAAATGATAATCCGCATGGTGACGTTTCTTTTTTGCCAACGTATAAAGTTGCTGAATTAGCAAGTAGATATGTAAAAGTAGTTATGACAGGCGATGGTAGCGATGAATTATTTGGTGGATATGATAAATATACAGCTTATTTAGAAAAATATGGAAATAATTTTGATGTTGTTACATATATTAATGATATTTCAGTTTTTACACCACAGTTAAAACAAAGTTTATTTAACAACTTTTCTAAGTTTGATACTGATGTTTATTTTCCAATAAAAAGCTTATTAGAAAGAGCAAATAAATCGGATACATTAACAAAATTACTTTTAATTGATCAGGAATTTTTATTGCAAGGTAATAATTTGGTTAAACCAGACAGAATGGGAATGGGAAATTCAATAGAAGCAAGGATGCCATTTCTAGATTATAGAGTTATTGATTATGCAGCAGGGATTCCAGCAAGGTTAAAAATAAATAATAAAGAGACTAAATATATATTAAAGAAAACTTTCCAGAATATATTACCATCAGAAATATTGTATACACCAAAAAGAATGTTTACTGTTCCTATCGGTGAGTGGTTTAAAAAGGAATTAAAATGTAATTTAATAAATATTTTGCAAAGTAAAAAGTCGATAGACAGGGGGATTATAAATAGAAAAGTATTGGATAGCATGATACAAGCTCATGTCCAAGGTAAAAATAATTATACGAGACAATTGAGATTATTATTGATTATTGAATTGTGGTTTAGATATTTTGTTGATGGTGAGAAGTTAGAAAATATTTTAAATTAAGGTGGATATAATTTATGAAAAAAGTTTTATTTGTTACTTATGGCGGTGGGCACGTAAATATTGTAATCCCAATAGCTAAAGAAATAGAAAAGTATAATGATATTGAATTTAGCATTGTAGCTTTTACAACAGCCATACCAGTTTTAGAAGTATCTGGTTTAAAATTTAAAACATTGATAGATTATTTGCCTTTTTTTAAAGATAGCAAAAAGATTATAGATATAGGTGATTCTTTAGCACCTAAATATCATAATCCAGAAGCTGGATTTTCAATAGAAGAAACAAGTGCGTATTTAGGCTGTTCTATGTATGATTTGATTCAAAAAATTGGAGAAAAAGATGCTTTAACAAAATTTTATACAGAAGGTAGAAAAGCTTTTTGTCCAACAAGTATAATGCAGCAAATTTTAAAAATAGAACAACCAGATATTTTAGTGACAACAGTACCGTATAGAATGGAGAAAGCAGCTGTAATAGAAGCAAAAAATTTGGGGATAAAGACTGTATTTATTCATGATTTACATTTTGTAAAACAAAATAATTTATATGATATTATTGATATACATTGTGTTATGAATAAATTTGTAAAAGAGCAACTTATTAGTTATGGAATAGGTGAGAATAAGATTTTTATAACTGGTCAGCCAGCTTTTGATTATTTGTTAAACCCCATTAATAGAAGTAAAAATGACATATATAAAGAATTTGGCTTATTGCTACACAAAAAGACTATTATTTGGATTGCTGATAATTCTAAAGTATTAACTAAAACATATTTCAATGAAATAGCTAAGGTTATAAATGAATTTAAAGAATATCAATTTATTATAAAAATGCATCCAGGCGAAGAGAATATAGACATATTTGAAAAAATATGTGAAGAAAGTAATAATAATAATGCAATTTTAATCCATAGATGCAATAACAAAGAATTGATTTATATTGGTGATTTGTTTTTAGTTGGATTATCAACAATGGGGTTAGAAATAAGTAGGATGAATAAAAACATTATCAATTTAGATTATGACAATCTTTGGGAAAATCGAGAAGGAAATGAATTAAAATATTTTCGATATGACATTTGTGGTCTTGCATTATTAGTTAATGAAATTGATAAATTAAAATATCAAATTAATCGTTGTTTCTATGATAAAGAAGTTCAAAATAGTTTAAAAAATAATAGAGAAAAATTTTATTTTAATATAACAAAAGCATCTGTTAAAATAATAAATTTGTTGTCTAAGGTTTAAATATATGCAAAAATAAAAATAATTCACATTGCTTCTCATAAAGGCAATATTGGAGATATTTTTAATCATGCGGGATTTTATCAATTTTTAGATAAAATATTTGGCAAAACTTATTATATTAAAAAGATAGAATTGCGTGATTTTTATTATTCCGCAAAAAATAAAAAGAATTTTGACAAAGTATTTGCTGATTATATTAATACTTTTGATCTATGCATTATTGGTGGCGGTGGCTTTTTTGACGCACAATGGGAAAATAGTCAAACAGGAACTACGCTTGATTTTAGTGATAATTTTATAGATTGTATAAAAATTCCAGTTATAGTAAATGCTATGGGGTATCATGAGTATCCTGATAAAACAAATGAGATTATACGGCAAAAATTTAATCACTTTTTGAATAAAATTGTTGACAAAAGAAACTGGTTAGTTTCTGTGCGCAATGATGGTTCTTTCGAAAGAATTGAGAAACAGTATAAAAATATAGCTTTAGATAAAATTTTAAAAGTACCTGATAATGCTTTTTTTACTATGCTTCCACCCCACGGATTTTTAAATTCCCTGCAAAGAGAAAAAGTAATTGGTGTATGTGTGACTAATGATTTATTTAGCAACTTTTATAATGGAACTATTGGAGCAAACGATTTTAATAAAATTTTCGCTAAATTTATTAATAGGCAAGCATATAATCAAAAAGAAATTATATTTTTCCCTCATACACCAGAGGATTTAAATACAATAAATGAAGTATTAAAATTTGTTGAAAGTTATGTTAAACGGAATCAAATTGTAATAGCTCCATTTGAAGCTATAGACATTGAAGGCGTGCATAGATTGGCTGAATATTATAGGAGATGTAATTGCATAATTGGTATGCGGTTCCATTCACTTATAATGGGAATTAATTTGCGTATACCTACTATTGCTTTGGCTGGACATCAACAAATAGAAGCATTGTTTGATGAATTAGGTTTAAGTAATTATTGTATAAAAGTAAATACTTTGGATATTGATTATAAAATAGAAATGAAGATAAATGAACTATTAGAAAATAATTTAGAACAGAAATATTTTATTGTTTATAATTCTTTGATTGAAGAGCATAAATATTATTATCAAGAGTTGAGAAAATTCTTTAACAAAACTTTATTAAAAGGAGAAATTTTATAATGAAATTTTGCAAAAATTGTTTAATGCCTGACACAAGACCTGGAATAACTTTTAACAAAGATGGTATTTGCATTGCATGCCAAAATAATGCTAAAAAGGAAAATGTTGATTGGGGTTCTCGCTTTGATGAATTAAAAGTTCTTTGTGATAAATACCGCAGAAAACAAGAAGGACAATATGATTGTATAATTGCTGTTTCAGGTGGAAAGGATTCACATTATCAAGTTTATGTTATGAAAGAATTGATGAATATGAATCCATTGCTTATAACAGTAGAAGATTATTTTACGATGACTGAAGCAGGAAAACATAATCAGGAAAATATAACAGAAGCTTTTGGCTGTAATTTAATTGCATTCAAACCTAATAGAAGAGCTGGTAAAATTATATCAAGATATATGTTTGAAAAATATGGGCGACCGTTATGGTACGTAGATAGACTATTGTATACCGTACCGTTGTATTATGCAGCAGCTTTGAATATACCACTACTTGTTTACGGAGAAAATGTATCTTATGAATATGGGGGGGTCAATGACAAAGAAACTTATTCTGCGAGAGAGCAAGTTTTCAACGGTGTTGCTCCTGATATATCACTTAATGAACTTATGCAAGCAGGTGTTAAAAGAGATGAATTAGCATATCTTGAAGCACCTTCAAATGAGGTGCTAAATAAATTAGAGCCAATATATTTAAGTTATTTTGTGAAATGGAATGCAGTTAAAAATTACGAGATAGCCAAAAGATTTGGTTTTAAAGATTTAACTCATGAATGGGATAGAACAAACCATATAGAAAACTTTAATCAGATTGATAGTTATGGTTACTTGCTTAATGCATGGATGAAATATCCTAAATATGGACATGCTTATGCAACTGACTATGCTTCGCGCTGGATAAGATATGGAATTTTAAGCAGAGAAGACGGCCTAAAACTCGTTGAAGAACGCGATCACGCTTTAGATCCTAAAATAATAGATGATTTTTGTCAGTTTACTGGAATGTCAATAAAAGAGTTTTACGATGCATTAGATAAATTATATAACAAAGATTTATTTGAAAAGAATGAATTTGAACAATGGCGTTTAAAAAAAGAATTTATTGCTGAAAGGCGTAATCCTAAATTGTAAGAGGTAATAAAAATGAAATCAAAATTTTCAATAGGCGATATAATAATAGGCAAAAATGAAGAACCTTTGGTAATACCTGAAATGGGTATAAATCATGAAGGTAGTTTAGAAGTTGCTAAAATTATTGTTGACGCTGCGGTTCGTTCTGGTGCAAGGATTATCAAACATCAAACCCATATAGTTGAAGATGAAATGAGTCATGCAGCAAGAAATGTTATTCCTGGTAATACTGATGTTTCTATTTACGATGTAATGGAGCGCTGTGCTTTATCAGAAGATGAAGAATATGATTTGATGCAATATGTTCAATCTAAAGGTATGGTTTTTTTAAGTACGCCGTTTTCTCGTGCTGCTGCCGACAGATTAGAAAAATTTGGCGTTTTAGCATATAAAATTGGCTCTGGAGAATTAAATAATTATCCACTTATTGAACATATAGCAGCTTTTGGAAAACCGATGATACTTTCGACTGGGATGAATGATATTCTTCATATTCAAAAAGCAGTAAATATTTTACAAAAATATGATGTGTCTTTTGCACTTATGCATACTACAAATTTATATCCTACACCTCCGGAACTGGTGCGTCTTGGAGCGATGCAGCAAATGATGAAAGTGTTTCCTGATGTGCCTATAGGTTTATCAGATCATACAATAGATAATACAGCTTGTATTGCTGCTATGACATTAGGAGCAAATTTAGTGGAACGACATTTTATTGATGATAGAAAACGTCCTGGCCCAGATGTTATTTGTTCAATGAATGAAAGTGAACTAAAAGAACTTATAAATTCGGCTAAAAATATTAGAAAAATGTTTGGCGGAAACAAAGAAGCCGCCAAAGAAGAGCAGGTTACTATAGATTTTGCATTTGCTACGGTAGTGACAATTAGGCCAATTAAAGAAGGTGAAATATTTACTAAAGAAAATTTATGGGTAAAACGTCCAGGAACAGGCGAAATATTGGCAGAGGAATATAAAAATATTTTGGGTAAAAAAGCCGTTTGCAATATAGATAACGATACACAATTGGAATGGAATATGATTCAAAAATAAGGTAAAGTTATGAATAAAAAACGTATAGTCTTTATAACAGGCACAAGAGCAGATTATGGAAAAATAAAATCGTTAATAAAAGTACTAGATAACGATGAAAAATTTGAAATATTTGTTTTTGTTTGTGGGATGCATTTGTTGGAAAAATTTGGCAGTACCTATGAAGAAGTTTTAAAAGATGGTTATAAAAATATATATGTTGCTTATGGGCTATTGCCAACTCACAATACTAGTATAAATATTGGCAATACTATTGTTCATCTGTCTGGGTATGTTGAAAATATAAAACCTGATATGATAATTGTGCACGGGGATAGAATTGAAGCTCTTGCCGGTGCTGTGGTTGGTGCATTGCATAATATATTGGTGGCACATATTGAGGGGGGAGAAATTTCCGGGACAATAGATGAATCAATAAGACACGCTGTTTCTAAATTTTCACATTTGCATTTTGTTTGTAACAAAGAAGCCAAAAAGCGGCTAATTCAGTTAGGTGAGAATAAACAGCAAATTTATGTTATTGGTTCGCCTGATATTGATGTAATGCTTGGTGCAAATTTACCAGATATAAGTTATGTAAAAGAACATTACAATATTCCGTATAGTAAATATGCTATTTTAATGTATCATCCGGTAACAACTGAGTATGATAAATTAGGGGAGAATATAAAAGAAGTTGTTAATGCTATTATAGCAAGTGATCAAAATTATATTGTAGTATATCCAAATAATGACTTGGGATTTGAAATAATAATAAACGAATATCAAAGATTAAAAAATATTGAGAAGATAAAGATATTTCCTTCTTTAAGATTTGAATATTTTTTAACATTATTGAAAAATGCAGAATTTATTATTGGTAATTCAAGTGCAGGAGTACGTGAAGCTGGTATATATGGGCTTCCTGCAATAGATGTAGGTACGCGCCAATCTGGAAGATATGATTTGAAAACATCTAAGAATGTACAGCATGTAACTGAAAATACAGAAGATATTTTGAACGCAATCAATAATGTTAATTTTTATAGAATGAAAGAATATTTATTTGGAACAGGAAATAGTACGGAAAAATTTTATAGCATAATGAGTTCTATTGATTTTAGAAAAATTAATATACAGAAAAAATTTATTGATTTTAGAATGTAATAAAGGTGATGAATATGTTCAATAATCAAAAAATTTTAGCTTTAATACCTGCAAGAGGAGGAAGCAAAGGAATAAAAGATAAAAATATAATTTCTTTAGCAGGTAAACCACTTATTTTTTATAGTATTGAAGCAGCAAAACATAGTAAATATATAGATGATATTGTTGTTACAACTGATAGTGAAAAAATTGCAGAAATATCTAAACAGTATGGGGCTAGTATTCCATTTATGAGACCTATTGAATTAGCTGCTGATACAAGCAAAACGATAGATACTATATTACATGCAATACAGACATTAAAAACTATGGGGAAAGAATATGATGTATTAATATTATTGCAACCTACACAGCCGTTAAGGACTAATAAAGATATAGATGAAGCTATTGAAATATATTATCAAAATAAAGAAGAAGGATTAGTTTCGGTATCACCTGTGGATGATAGTCCGTTGCTTATTCGTTCAATTAGTAACGATGGCAAACTATTGAATTTGTTATCTCAAAATAGTACATGTAGAAGGCAGGATATGCCAGAATACTATAAAGTTAATGGATGTATTTATATTAATAAAATAGATGAAATTGATAAAAATACGAGTTTTAATGATAACAAAGTACCGTTTATTATGAGAAAAGAGCATTCTGTTGATATAGATGAATTAAGCGATTTATGGATGGCGGAGTATTATTTGAAATAGGATGTTAAGAATATTTATAAAAGTTTGTTTAAATATAAATGTTAATTATGTCATTGACCCGACAAAAATACACAACGAACTTGGCTGGCTGCCGCAGACCAAGTTTGAGGATGGCATAGCCAAAACGATAGAGTGGTATTTAGTCAATAAGGATTGGTGGCAGGAAATTATCAGTGGGGAATACCAAAAATATTACAAAAAGATGTATAGTGAAAGATAAGTTTATCAAGTTTTTATGTTCATGCGCAATTTAACAAATGAAATTTTGCAACTTAATAATGAAGCTAAAGTTTTCTTTTTAAAAGGAGTAAACCAATCCGGCAAAACAACACTTCTAAAACAACGGGCCTCACTCAACCGTAAGTACGCTGATCTTGCAGAGCCTGCTTTGCGCAGTGTGGCTAATGAAGAACCGGTATTGTTTTTGCAGCGGTATGCGCCGCCGGTGCTGATTGATAATATTCAGTACGCGCCGGCGCTTGTGCCGGTGATTAAGGATTATGCCTTAAAGCACGGCAAGCCAGGCGATTTTTGGCTGATTGCGCCGAAAGAGGACGCAGAAACTGTTACTGCCATTATGCATGAGCTTGGCGATAAGTTTGCCTGCCTGGAGCTTTGCGGTTTAAGCAGTGCGGAACTGGACGGCAGGGAAAGTACGCCGTTTATACCGGACATGCAGCTTTTGGCAAGCCGGATGCAGAACCCTGTTCCGCACAGCGTGGTAGAAATTTACGAGCGCATTTGGCGCGGCAGCAAACCTGCAATGTATAATGAAGGTGCGGACTGGAAAGCGTTTTATTCCAAGCTGGTGCAGGATATTTTGCAGCGCGATATCCGCAAGTTTGTTCAGCTTAACGATGAGATGAAGTTTTACCGCTTTTTGTGCGCGGCAGCGTCGCAGACGGCGAAACTTTTAAACTATGCCGTTATGGCGAAAGAAACCGGCATCAGCATACCGACGGCGAAGCAATGGCTGGGCATTTTGGAACGTATGGGGATAGTTTACTTGCTTCAGCCTGCGGCATTTAATGGTGTTAAGTACGTTGTAAAAACGCCAAAGCTGTATTTTACGGATACCGGCCTTGCGGCATACCTTTTGCGCTGGAATACGGCGGACGCGCTGGAACTTGGTGCGATGAGCGCGGAGTTTTTTGAAACCTTGGTTATTGGCGAAGTATATAAAAGTTTTGCCAATAGCGCGCGGAAAGCGCCGCTGTACTATTACCGCAATTTTAACGGCAAAGAAATGGAACTTTTAATTAAGCACAACAACGTGCTGTACCCGTGCGTCATCAGCAAAAGCGCACAAGTGCAAAAAATGTACAAGCGTTTTAACATAATAGAAGCGGCGTTTGGCGGCTGTACAGAAGTTAAAACAGCAGCCGGCAGCGTCATTTGCTTTGTGCCTGAGTTCGGCATTGATAAAAACAACATTATGTATATTCCAGCGTGGATGATTTAAGCCTTGCTTAAGCAGGGCTTTATTTTTATGCTTAATTTTACCTACACCTTTACGTGTGGTATAATATATTATTAGATTTATTGAACGAAAGGAACAAATATGGCAGATAAATTTTTAGTTATAGATGGCAGCAGCCTGATTCACCGGGCGTTTTTTGCCCTGCCGCCGCTAACTACGCAGAGCGGCGTGCATACGGGGGCTGTGTACGGCTTTTGTAATATGCTTCTGCGCCTTTTGGCGGATGTGCAGCCCAAGTGGCTGGCGGTAGCGTTTGACAAAAGCCGCAAAACTTTCCGTACGGAGATGTTTGCCGATTACAAAGGGCAGCGCAAACCGACGCCGAGTGAACTGTCGGAGCAGTTTCCGCTGGCGCGCAAGGTGCTGGAGGCGATGAACATTGCCGTGCTGGAGCTGGATAATTACGAGGCGGATGATATTATCGGCACGTTTGCGGTACACGCGCCGCAGGAAGCAGACGTGATTATTGTAACGGGCGACCGCGACGAATTACAGCTTTTAAGCAGCCGCACAAGCGTATATTTTACCAAACGCGGCATTTCTGACCTTAAAATTTACACGCCGAAGGTTTTTGCAGAAGAATATGAAGGTCTTGAGCCGAAGCAGCTTATCGACCTGAAAGGGCTGATGGGCGATACTTCGGATAACATCCCAGGCATACCGGGCGTTGGCCCCAAAACGGCTCTTAAGCTGATTGGCGAGTACGGCAGTGTGGAGAATGTGCTGGCTAACGCCGATAAAATCAGCGGCAAGGCACTGCGCGAAAAAGTACAGAACAACAAAGAATCGGCGCTGCTTTCCAAAAAACTGGCAACAATTTTTACGGATGTGCCGGTTGATGCAGATTTGGCAAATTATGAATTGAAAGCATTAAAGCCGGAAGCGCGCGAATTGCTTGCCGGGTTGGAATTCCGCAATATGTATGACCGTTTTAATGCCGTTATGGGCGCGTCGGAAGGCGATTTCAGCCTGTTTGGCGACTTTGTGGAAGACAAGCCTGCCGGGCTGCCGGAAGAAGTTGTAAAAAGTGCCGACGATGCGGAAGCGTTGTTTAAGCTTATCGCCGTAAGGCGCGAGGTTACGCCGCTTACTGTACAAATTGGCGGTACGCTGCCGGATTTATATTTTAAACGTGCGGAACTTTTATGTGATGGGCGTGTTTATATTTTTGAAGGCGAGTGCCCCGGCTGGCAGCAGTTTTATGAGTGGCTGACAAATGAAAACTGCCAAAAAGCCTGCTGCGACAGCAAGGAAATTATTAAAACCGCTTTGTGCCTTGGTGTTGAGGCACGCGGCATAACGGATGATATTGCCATTGCCGCATATCTTATTGACCCTGCGCGCAGCGAATACAGCATTAAAACCGTCGGCGGAGCGTATCTGACGCAGGAGTATGCGCAGGAATGCAAAACTGTTGCCGAACTTGTGCCTGTGCTGCGTGACAAACTTGCAGAGCACGAACAGATAAAATTATATGAAGAAATGGAGCTGCCGCTGGCACGCACGCTTGCCAAAATGGAACTGGCAGGCATTAAGCCGGATGCAGCGCTTTTGGATAAATTAACCAAAGAAATGGCGGCGCAGATTGCAGCGCTTGAAATTTTGGCTGTAGAGCAGGCCGGAGAAAGCTTTAATTTAAAATCTACCAAGCAGCTTGGTGCTATTTTATTTGAAAAGCTGGGCCTGCCGGTAATCAAAAAAACTAAAACAGGTTATTCTACGGATGTATCAGTTTTGGAGCAGCTGCGCAACGAGCATCCGCTGGTGCGGACTATTTTGGAACACCGCAAGCTGACGAAGCTGCACAGCACTTACCTTGAAGGGCTGCGCCCGCTGATAAACAGCGTTACAGGGCGTATACATACGCATTTTCAGCAGCTTGTTACTGTTACCGGCCGCTTGAGCAGCACTGACCCGAACTTGCAGAATATCCCTACCCGCACGGAACTTGGCAAAAAAATACGCGAAATTTTTGTTCCGGGCGAAGGTTATGATTACCTGTTAAGCTGCGATTATTCGCAGGTAGAACTGCGCGTGCTGGCGCATATTGCGCAGGATGAACTGCTTTTGGAAAGCTTTCTGCACGGTCAGGATGTACACGCACGCACGGCTGCGGAAGTGTTTGGCGTGCCACTGGACGAAGTTACCGGCACCATGCGTACGCGCGCCAAAGCGGTAAACTTTGGCATTGTATACGGCATCAGCGATTTTGGGCTTGCCAAACAGCTTGATATCAATCGCGGCGAGGCGGGCAGATATATTGAAAATTATCTTGGACGCTATACCGGTGTTAAAAAATATATGGATGCTATGGTGGCGAGCGCCAAAAAACAGGGCTATGTGCAGACGTTGTTCGGGCGCAGGCGTTACCTGCCGGATATTAACAGCCGCAACTTTAACCTGCGCGGATTTGCGGAGCGCACCGCCATTAACACGCCGATACAGGGCACAGCGGCGGACATTATAAAAATTGCCATGGTTAATGTGCAGAAAATGCTGGAACAGGGCGGTTATAAAAGCCGCATATTGCTTCAGGTGCACGACGAACTTTTGCTTGAAGTAACGGCGGCCGAACGCGAAGAAGTTGGAGCACTTGTAAAACAAACTATGGAAAGCGCCGTAAAACTCAGCGTACCGCTGATTGCCGACGTTAACTACGGCGTAAACTGGGCAGACGCCAAATAGGGAGGAATTGTTATGGAGATAGTTGCTTTAATTGCTTGCACAAAGAAAAAACGTCAAGGAACATTTGAAGCCAAGTATCTTTATGATGAAAGTCCTTTATTTAGAAAATCATATCAATATGCAAAGCAAATTACGGATAAAATTTATATTTTGTCAGCAAAATATGGTTTGTTAAAAGACTCTGATGTTATTTCAACATATGATGAAACATTAAAAAATAAAAAGAAATCTATAAAAATGGCATGGGGCAATAAAGTAAAACAGCAATTAAAAGATAATTTTGATTTAGCAAATACAAAATTTCTTATTCTTGCAGGTAATGATTATTTTGAATCCATTGAAAATATTTTTATAATAAAACCTGAAAATCCATTACAGGGGTTAAGACAAGGACCGAGACAGAGATGGTTAAAGGAACATTTGAACCAATGAGTTTATCTATTGAATTACATAAATTATTTAATAACATTCAACTACCATTTTTATGCTATAAAGATTTAGCTGGAGTTAAATGTATAAATGGAATTTATGTAATGTTTGAAAAAGGGGAACTCTTTAAAAATTATAAACGTATTGTTAAAATAGGTATAAATAAAGAAAGTAATAATTTTAATAGTCGGCTAAGAGCACATTATAAAGGCACAAAAGATGGTAGCATACTAAGAAAATATGTTGGTGACGCAATTCTCAATAAGAGAAATGATTTTTATCTAAAAGTTTGGAACATGGATACTTCAAATAGAAAAAGCTTTATTGAAAAAAATCCAAATTTATTAGACTTAGAATATCAAAAAACAATTGAAGAAGAAGTTTCAAATTATATTAGAAATAATATATTTTTTACTTATTTTGAAATTGAAAATAACGAAATGCGAAAAGTCTTAGAAAAGAAAATAATAGCTACTGTTTGGCGTAATCCTGATTTTATTCCTTCTGCAAATTGGTTAGGTAAATTTTGCAGTGAAAAATATAAACCGGTTGGTGAATATGGTTTGTGGTTAAAGCAAGGGCTTAAAAGCGAACCTTTTACGCAAGAAGAATTTGAAAAATTTTATGAATATGTTGCCAAACAATATAATTTGAAATAGGGAGGAATTACCATGCCGGAAATGCCGGAGGTGGAGCAGGTACGCAAAACCCTGCTGCCGCACATTAAGGGCAAAACCATTAAAAATATAGAAATTAACCTTGCAAGGCTGATAAAATATCCTTCGCCGGAAGAATTTATTGCCGGTTTAACAGGCAAAACCATTTTGGACATAGGACGCCGCGGCAAATACCTGGTGCTGAAAACAGGCGAAAACCAGAAGCTGATTGTGCATTTGCGCATGACTGGCAGCCTGATTGCGCAGGAAGCGGAAAAACCTGCGCCGCCTTACGCCAAAATTAAATTTGAACTGACGGACGGAGTAACCATGTGGTTCTGCGATATCCGCACCTTTGGCACGCTGTACCTTGTAACCAACAACGATGCCTACATCGAGGGCTACGAAACGCTCGGGCCGGAGCCTTTAAGCGAAGGCTTTACGGCCGGTTATATGCGCCCGGTTATAGCCAAAAGCAGAAAGCCTATAAAAACTCTGATTTTGGAGCAGACATTTATCGCAGGGCTGGGCAACATCTACGCCGACGAGTGCCTGGCGTTATCCGGCATTTTGCCGATGCGCACGGCCAACACGCTGACGGACGAAGAAATTGACCGCCTGCACGATGCTATAAACAAGGTTATTGCGCAGGGCATTGCCAACCGCGGCACAACCTTCCGCGATTACAAAGACGGCGAAGGCAACAAGGGCGATAACCAAAACCATTTGCTGGTATATGGGCGCAAAGGCTTGTGCTGCAAAATGTGCGGCGGTGAACTTTTGGGTACTAAAGTAGGCGGGCGAGGCACAACATACTGCCCGCACTGCCAAAAATAAAACGGTGAAAAAATGAAAGTAATAGGTTTAACAGGGGGCATAGCCTCCGGTAAAAGTACAATTGCAAATTTACTGCGCAGCCTCGGCGCGCCTGTGTTTGATGCCGACGCGGAAAGCCGCGCTCTGGTTGCCAAAGGGCGTGCGGCGCTTAACGAAATAGCCCTTGCCTTTGGCATTGAATACCTTACGGACGGCGGCGAGCTTAACCGCCCCAAAATGGCGGAACTTGTTTTTCACGATAAAGAAGCGCTGAAAAAGCTGGAAGCAATCATTCATAAAAACGTACTGGCGGCTGCGCAGAGCTTTCTGGCGGAATGCCGCAGTAAAAATCTGCCTGCGGCAGTGCTTGACGTACCGCTTTTAATCGAGTGCGGCTGGTACAAAGATGTTGACGCCGTGTGGCTTGTTGCCGTAGACAGCGAAACGCAGATAGAACGTGCCATGGTACGTAGCAACATGACGCGTGAAGAAGTTAAGGCACGCATTGCAGCGCAGATGACACTGGAAGAAAAAAAGGCTTATGCCAGCCTTGTAATTGATAACAGCGGCACCTTTGCCGAAACGGAAAAAGCCGTTGCCGCAGCATGGAAAAATTTTACGGCGGAGGCATAAGTTGGGCAGGCGGAAAAAGAAAAAATTTATCGACAGATGGTGGGTAAAATTCTTAATGGTTGCTGCTGCCATTTTTCTCATCGGTGAAGCCGGTATGAAAATATGGAGCAGCGAAGCTGTGCAGACGCGCTTTGTTTATATGTGGCCCTATCAGAACGAAATTTTGGAGTACAGCTCCAAAAACAAAATTGACCCTTTCTTGGTTGCGGCAGTTATAAAAAACGAAAGCGGGTTTGATACTGAAGCCGTATCGCACGCCGGTGCCGTGGGTCTGATGCAGATTATGCCGGAAACCGGTGAATGGATTGCTGCGCAGATGGGGCTTGACCATTTTGACATGGAGGCTTTGCGCAGGCCGGAATATAACGTGCGGCTTGGCTGCTGGTATCTGGGCGAACTGGAGTATGAATTTCAGCGCAACTGGGTGCTGATGATGATTGCCTATAACGCCGGGCGAGGCAACACGCGTGCATGGATGCAGGAAAACGGCTGGAACTATGATTTTAACCGCATTGAAGACATACCTTACCCGGATACGCGCGAGTATGTAAAAAAGGTTTTGCGCGACCGCGACAAATATTATCTTTATTATAAAAATAAAATAAAAAACTATTGACAGATTGATTTTTGCGCGCTATAATAATCAATGTTGACGCGGTAGTGGCGGAACGGCAGACGCGCTAGCCTCAGGAGCTAGTGGGGGCAACCCCGTGGAGGTTCAAATCCTCTCTACCGCACCATTTAATTTAATAGCAATACCCCAATGCGGTTGTGGCGGAACGGCAGACGCACCATCTTGAGGGGGTGGCGGGGAGACCCGTGTGGGTTCAAATCCCACCAACCGCACCAAAAATGCAATGAAGCAGCTTGTAAAACAGGCTGCTTTTTTTATGCCCGAATGAATTAAACAATGGGCATTAGCTTAAAAGAGCCGGTATTTGTGCAGGTTATTTTTCTTTTAACTTGTGGACAAAGCATTCCTGCAATGGTATAGTATATTAGGTATTGCGCAGAGGCAGTAAAAAAGCTGTCTGCCCTCAAAAAAGATATTTTTGGAAGGTGGTACAATCAATGGAAAAATCTGTTAAGCAAAACACATCCACTCCTGTGGACGCGGATTATTCGCTGGAGGCCGTGCCCGATTCAGCACGCAAAGGCTTCTGGCAGATGTTCTTCGTCATGCTGGGGTTTACTTTTTTTTCTGCCAGTATGAGCGTAGGCGCCAAATTGGGTAATGGGCTCGATTTATCAGGCTTTGTATGGGCGTGCCTGATTGGCGGCATTATTCTGTCGGCTTACTGCGGTGTACTGGCTTTTATTGGGTCTAAAACCGGTTTGAATATGGATTTGCTCTGCCGCCGTACTTTTGGCAGCAAGGGCTCTTATCTTTCGTCTGCTATTTTAGGATTTACGCAAATCGGCTGGTTCGGCGTAGGCGTGGCAATGTTTTCCATTCCTGCGGCGGAACTTATGGGCATGAATGAATGGACTCTGACCATTATTGCCGGCCTTTTAATGACGGCAACCGCAGCTACCGGCATGAAGGCTTTGGAAATTGTCAGCTATATTTCTGTTCCGCTCATCATTATTCTGGGCGTTTATTCTATGGTTACTGCTGCCGCAGAAGGCGGCGGGCTGGCTTACATTTTTGCGCAGTCTGTCGGGCAGATTACCCTCTTTACCGGTATCGGCTATGTTATTGGCTCTTTTATTTCCGGCGGTACCGCAACGCCTAACTTTATCCGTTTTGCCAAAAACAGCAGCATTGCCGTGTGGACTACGGTTATTGCCTTCTTTTTAGGCAACACGCTGATGTTCTGCTTTGGCGCGGTTGGCGGCGCTTACACAGGTAAGGATGATATTTTCTATGTTATGATTGCGCAGGGCCTTGCCATTCCTGCTTTGATTGTACTTGGCGCCAATATCTGGACTACCAATAATAATGCTCTTTACACCGGCGGCCTTGCCATTTCCAATATTTCCAAAGTGCGCATGAAATGGACTACCTGGATTTCCGGCATTATCGGAACGGCGCTTGCAATCTGGCTTTATTACAATTTTGTAAGCTGGCTCAGCATTCTTAACTGCGCCCTGCCGCCGATTGGCATTATCGTTATTTTAGATTATTTCTTTAACCATAAAAAATTCGGCAGCGATTTTAACGAATATACCATTAACTGGTTCAACATTGCCGGTATTATAGTAGGTGCTGCCTGTGCAAACCTGCTGCAGTGGGGCATTGCCGCCATTAATGCCATGGTGGTTGCTGCTGTATTCTTCTTTATTGGCGAAATGCTTGGCAAAAATAAATAATAACTGTAAAGAAAGGATGAATTGTTATGCTGCTGCAAAAACTGTATCTGGCAAATGCCACGGAAACGGTAGATATCCGCGTTACGGACGGTAAATTTGCCGCTATTGCTCCTCAGCTGGAAGCGCTGCCCGGCGAAGAAGTGGTTGATTGCTGCGCCGGCAAAATGGTGCTGCCGCCTTTTGTGGAATCGCACGTACATCTCGATACCTGCCTTACGGCAGGGCGTCCGCACTGGAATTTATCCGGCACGCTGTTTGAAGGTATTCAGCGTTGGGAAGAATATAAGCCTTTCCTTACCAAACAGGAAGTAAAAGACCGTGTAAATAAGGCGCTCCGCCTGCAGGCAGGCAACGGCATTCAATATGTGCGCACCCATGTAGATATTAACGACCCGGAACTTACCGCCCTGCGCGCAATTTTGGAACTGCGTGAGGAAGTTAAGGATTATATTGACATTCAAATTGTTGCTTTCCCTCAGTACGGAATTTTAAGTTACCCCAACGGCAAAGGCCTGCTTGAAGAAGCACTGAAAATGGGTGCCGATGCTGCCGGTGCCATTCCGCATTTTGAATTTACCCGTGAATATTCTGTTGAATCGCTTAACATCTGCTTTGAACTGGCGCAGAAATACGGCAAACTGATTGATGTACACTGCGACGAAATTGACGACGAGGCTTCCCGCGGGCTGGAAACTGTTGCCGCCCGCGCTTATGAAACCGGCATGAGCGATATGGTAACGGCGTCGCACACAACCGCCATGCACAGCTACAACAATGCTTATATGATTCGCCTAATGCGCCTTTTAAAAATGTCCGGCATCAACTTTGTGGCAAATCCGTGCGTTAATGTTCATTTGGGCGGACGTGCTGATACTTACCCCAAACGCCGCAGCATGACGCGCGTAAAAGAACTTACCGGCGAAGGCATTAATGTTTCTTTTGGCTCGGATGATATTTTTGACCCATGGAACCCGCTTGGCAATGCTAATATGCGCGACCAGGTATTTATGGGGCTGTATACCGGGCATATGCTTGGCTATGAAGAAATTTGCAATTCTTATAAATTTGTTACCGAAAATGCTGCCCGCACCCTGCATTTGGGTGATGCTTACGGCATTGCGGTCGGCAAAGATGCAAACTTTATTATTCTTGATGCCAAAAACTGGTATGACGCATTAAACAACAATGCGCCGGTGCTGCGCAATTACCGCAAAGGCAAACTTATTGCTTCTACTGCGCCGGTAGATAAAAAAGTGTATTTCTAACTGAGCCGCCAATTAGTGCCAAGTGATAGCGAAGGCAATAATTGTGCCAGCGAAGTTATGCAAATTTTGCGATTGGATAATGAGCAAAATTTATGAACCTTAAGTATTAAATGAATAATTTAATGCAATGCTTATGTTGTTCAGCTTTGCGAAAACAATATGAAATGTAATTGATTAAAAAAGTGCAAAGAGTATGCTGTAAAGCGGCAGCAAAAACTGCGGCGGCTAAATTTTAGATTCTATTTTAGAGAGTCCGGTCTGTAAAGTCCGGACGGAATCGGAGAAGCCGCAGCATTTTGTAACGCTGAAACAGTATACTCTTTGTACTTTTTAATTTATATTTATATTACTTTTTGCTGTTTTTTACCTGCCGCTGTGCTCACGCTTCCAGCGCTTTATTTCATCAAGCCGTGCTTTTACGCGTGCTTCCAGCCCCTGTGTTGTTGGCTTGTAATATTCCGTTCCCAGAAGCGAATCGGGCAGGCACTGCATATTGGTAAGTTTTTCTTCTGTGTTGTGCGCGTACTGGTAGCCCTTGCCGTAGTTAAGTTCCTGCATCAGTTTTGTGGGCGCATTGCGGATAACAAGCGGTACAGGCTCTGCCAGCATTTTGGCGGCGTCGCGCTTGGCGTGTTCATACGCCATATAAAGTGCGTTGGATTTTGGCGCGACCGACATATACACCACGGCCTGCGTTAAATGCACGCTGCATTCCGGCATGCCGATAAAATGGCAGGCGTGGTAGGCGGCAACGGCAATTTCCAGTGCTTTGGGGTCGGCAAGGCCGATATCTTCGCTGGCAAAGCGCGTAACGCGCCGCGCTATGTAAAGCGGGTCTTCGCCTGCTTCCAGCATGCGTGCCAGCCAGTACACGGCGGCGTCCGGGTCGCTGTTGCGCATGGATTTATGCAGTGCGGAAATTAAATTATAATGTTCTTCGCCTGTTTTATCGTACAGCAGCGATTTTTTGGAGGTGCATTGTTCAAGCGTTTCGCGTGTTACCGTTGTTGTGCCGCCTGCGTCCATATCGCCGTTTAATACTGCCATTTCTAAGGTGGAAAGTGCCGTGCGGGCATCGCCGTTGGCAAAAACGGCAATCATTTCCAAAAGTTCTTCTTCGATGTTAATTTTCTGTGTGCCAAAGCCTTTTTCATCTGTTAAGGCACGTTTTAAAAGCTGTACAAGCTCAGCTGTTTTAAGCTCTTGCAAAACAAATACCTTGCAGCGGCTTAGTAATGCGCTGTTAACTTCAAACGAAGGGTTTTCCGTTGTTGCGCCTATTAAAATAATGCTCCCTTTTTCCACAAAGGGCAAAAACGCATCCTGCTGCGCTTTGTTAAAACGGTGTATTTCGTCTACAAAAACAATGGTTTTTTCGCCGTAACGGCGGTTTTCTTCCGCCTTTTGCATTACGCTGCGTATTTCTTTAATACCGCTTGTAACGGCCGAAAAATCAATAAACGCCGCTTTGGTGGTGTTGGCAATAATCCGCGCCAGCGTGGTTTTGCCTACGCCGGGAGGCCCCCAGAAAATCATGGAGGAAATCTGGTCGCTTTCAATTAAACGGCGCAGCACTTTGCCTTTGCCCAAAAGGTGGGTCTGGCCAACATATTCTTCAAGCGTTTTGGGGCGCAGCCTTGCCGCCAGCGGCTGTGATAAATTGTTTTCAAAAAGTGACATTGCTTCCATAATTTCGCCTCCCAAAGCCATTATAATTCGCCGCAGAATTAAGCGCAAGCAGAATTTATCAAGCAATTTTACACAATTGTTTCATTAATGCAAGGATATTTGTTTGCTAAAACAGTTTAAAAAGTTATATAATTAAAATAACTTATACTTGCAGAAGGTTGGGTGCGTACTATGGACTGGCATAACCGTAATATGAAAATTTTAATCGGCATTTGCATTGCCGTTGTTTTAATTGTTTGTTACCGTATTTTTGATAATATACAAACGGAGCGTGCCCGTGCGGAAAGAATGTCGCGCGTGCAGGCGGTGGCGGTTGTTACGGCAAAGCCGGAGCGCAGGACGATTACCCCGCTTTTGGAGTTCAGCGGCAGCCTTGACCCGGAGTGGCAGGCTGATGTTGCCGCCAAGGTTGACGGGCGTGTGGAGCGTGTATATGTTAATGAGGGCGACCGTGTAACCAAAGGGCAGGTACTGGCGGAACTGGAACAGCGCGATACTGATGCTGCCCTGCGTGAAGCGCGCGGTAATTACATGGACGCGCAGACCAATCTCCGTAAGGCCGAGCGCGACCTTGAGCGTTACAGCGCTTTATATAAACAGGGTGCGGTTTCCGAACAGGTTGCCGACGATTATGCTTTTGCGCGTGACAACGCAGCTGCCAAGCTGGATGCAGCACGCGGTACCGTGCAGGCTATGGAATCGCAGTTCGAAGGTACTGTAATAACAGCTCCGGCTGACGGCATTATCTCAAAACGCTATCATCAGGAGGGTTATTATGCAGCAGCAGGTACCCCGCTTTTTGCCATTGCCGATATCAGCGTTTTAAAAACTGTTATTAATATTCCGGAAGGCAATATCAGCGGCGTATCCGTTGGCAACGAAGCCGAAATAGAACTGCCTGCCTTTGCCGGGCATAAAATTATCGGCAGAATAACGCGTATTGCCCCTGTTGCCGATTTACCGGCGCATACCTTTGCCGCCGAAGTGAGTGTTGACAACACCGAAGGGCTTTTGGCAGGCGTTTTTGCAACGGTAAAGCTTACCGCGCAGCCAAGGCAGAATGTGCTTACAATACCGGTTTATGCCATTGTAATGCGTGATGACCAGAAAACTGTATTTATTGTGGAAGACGATAACACCGTGCGCCGCCAGGTACTGGACATTGGCTATACGGACGACAAGGTTGCCGAAGTTTTAAGCGGCCTGAAAGGCGATGAAGTAATTGTAACCGAAGGGCACAACAAGCTGCGTGAAGGCAGCAAGGTAGTTACTGATAAGGCAGGTAATTAATTATGATAGAGACTTTTATCCGCCGGCCGGTTTTTACTACCATGTTTATTTTGCTGCTGGTAGTGTTCGGCATCCGCTGCTATCCGGAAATCGGCGTGGATTTGAATCCTGACGTTGATATGCCTATCGTCAGCGTGCGCGTTACTTACGACGGCGCTTCGCCGGAAGAAATGGAAACGCTTATTACCAAGCCGATAGAAAACCGCGTCAGCCAGGTTGCAGGCTATAAAACAATTTCCAGTACCGTGCTTGAAGGCTACAGCGAAACCGTACTGGAGTTTAACATGGGCGTAGACCCGCAGGCTATGGCCAGCGAAGTGCGCGAAAAGGTTGCCAGCGTGCGCAACCGCCTGCCGGACGATATCGACGAACCGGTAGTGCAAACGGTTGATTTAACCTCCCAGTCCATTGTTGCGTACACGTTTTCTTCCGAATCGCGCAGCCGCGGTGAAATACGCCGTTTAATAGAAGACAGCATTCTTGACGAAATGCAGATGGTTGAAGGCGTTGCCGAAGTAACTGCGGTAGGCGCAAGCCAGCGTGTAATACGCCTTGTGGCAAAGCCGGATAAGTTAATGGAATACGGAATTTCGTTTCAGGACCTGCTGCAGAAGGTAGATGACGAAAACTACAATACGCCGGGCGGCAAAGCCAGAAACCACGACATGGAAATAACCGTGCGTACCATTGGCAAATACAGCAATATCGACGATATTAAAAATGTTGTTATTGCCAACCATAACGGCAAAGCCGTGTACATTGGCGACGTGGCGGACGTTATTGACGGCTGGGAAGATGAAGACACCTTCGCCAGCGCCAACGGCGTGCCCTGCGTTATGACCTTCGTGCGCAAACAATCCAAAACCAACACGGTTGATGTTACCGACCGCGTTAACGCCAAAATGGAAGAACTTAAACAGCGCGTAATTCCGCCCGATATCAAGGTTGATATTGTGCGCGACCAGTCTACCTACGTACGCGAAAACATTGCCGACGTGTGGAACACGATTTTCTTTGGCGGCGCGCTGGCGCTGTTTATAACTTATATGTTCCTCGGCAACTTCCGTGCCACTATTATCGGCGGCCTGTGCATACCAACATCAATAATTGCAACCTTCTTTATGATGAAGGCAATGGATTTTACCTTAAACAACATGTCGCTGATGGCGCTGAGCCTTGCGGTAGGCATTTTGATAGACGATGCGATTGTTGTAATCGAAAACATTTTCCGCCATATCGAAATGGGCAAAACGCCGTTTGTGGCAGCCAAAGAAGCAACGCAGGAAATTTCCCTGGCAATACTGGCAACGTCGCTGTCGTTAATGGCAGTGTTTGTACCGGTTGGCAGTATGGGCGAAATTATCGGCCAGTATTTTAAACAGTTTGGTTTAACGGTTGCCTTTGCCATAGCGTTTTCCACTCTGGTAGCGTTTTCGCTTACGCCAATGGTTTCCGCCTACTGGCTGAAAGAAGAAAAGCCGGGCGAAAGCCACCGCAACAAATACGTGCAGCTGGCGCTTGATAAATTTGAAGCGGGCTTTCAGATTTTCCGCGGTTTGTACAGCGGCATTATGGAAGCGGCGCTGAACAATCCCAAAAAAGTTATTGCCGCCGGTATAGTTTCGCTGGCAATGAATATTGTGCTGCTGCCGTTTGTAGGTACGGAATACCAGCCGACATACGATTCCGGCGAGTTTACCGTTAATTTTAAAGCGCCTATCGGCACCAGTATGGAAAAAACGGTAGCACTGGCAACGCCTTTGCAAAAAGAAATAACGGCCATGCCGGAAGTAAAAATAGCGGCGCTGAATATCGGCAACGGGCGCAACCCGGTAAACCAGGGCTCTATTGATATCCGCCTTGTGCCGAGTAACGAGCGTGACCGCACCATGCAGCAGATTATGGATGACCTGCGTGCCGAAGTGCGCAATGTTCAGGGTCTGAGCGTTACGGTAGTGTCAAATCAGGGGCGCGGCCGCGGCGACAGCAGGCCGGTGCAGATTGGCCTGCGCGGCAGTGATATTAAACAGCTTAAAGAATACGCGCTGGAGCTTGCCGATTTGGTGCGTAAGGTTCCGGGCGCAACGGATGTCGATATTTCCGATTCGGACGAACAGCCGGAAATTTTAATCAGGCTTGGCCAGGCGCGCGCCAGCCTTTTGGGACTCGATTCTTATTCCGTCGGTGAAGTTGTGGAAATGGCCTTTATGGGCAAAAGCACAGGCAACAGTTTTACAATCGGCGATAATGACTACGATATTATTTTGCAGCTGCCGGAAAGCAAGCGTACCGATATTAATGATGTTAAAAATCTGCGCGTATCTTCACCGGACGGGCAGTTCATCCGCCTGGGCGACGTTGCCGACATAAGCCTTGGCAGCGGCCCGACGCGTATTGAACGCGAGGACAAGCAGCGCCAGATTGTTGTTTACGCCAACACGGTAGGCACATCTCCGGGCGAACTGATTGCCAAAATACAAAACGAGCTGATACCCGGCATGAATATGCCGCAGGGCTACAACTACAAGCTGATTGGCGAAGCCGATACAATGTCGCGTTCGTTTAACGAAATTGTTAAGGCCATTGTGCTGGCGGTTGTAGTTGTTTATATGGTTCTGGCGGCGCAGTTTGAAAGCTTCAGCCAGCCGGTAATTATTATGGCTTCGCTGCCGTTTGCGGTAGTGGGCGCCGTGCTTGGCCTTTTAATGGCGGGGCAGACAGCCAACATGATGAGTATGATTGGCTTTACCATGCTTTTGGGCCTTGTTACCAAAAACGCCATTTTGCTGATTGACTATGCCAACCAGCAGCGCGAAAAAGGGCTTGATATACGCAGCGCAACGCTGGAAGCCTGCTCACTGCGCCTGCGCCCGATACTGATGACGACGCTTTCAACCATTTTAGGCATGCTGCCTATCGCCATGGGCATCGGCGAAGGCGCGGAGCTGCGCCAGTCCATGGGCGTGGTGCTTGTTGGCGGCCTCATCACTTCAACCATGCTCACCCTTCTGGTTGTGCCGGTTGTGTATATGGAATTTGAAAAATGGAAAGAAAAACATTATAAACCCGCCGGAGAGGCAAACGCATAATAAACGGGGCTCTGCAAATTGCAGGGCCTTTTGTATTATCTGTTACAAAATAAATGAAAATCACTTGTGCCATTCCTCTTTAATCTTGTATAATAAATGTAAAGTATAAGTAAAAATTAAGTTAAACAACTTACAGGAGGGCTTATGGTTTACTTTTTCGGATTTTTGGGAGGACTGGCGTTATTTTTATACGGCATGCAGCTTATGGGCGAAGGCCTGCAGCGTGCCGCAGGCGAGAAGCTGCAAAAAATACTGGAAAAGCTGACAGGCGTTCTGCCTGTGGCTGTTGCGCTTGGCGCCGTTGTAACAGGTATTTTGCAGTCGAGCAGTGCTACAACGGTAATGACGGTTGGCTTTGTAAACGCAGGGCTGATGAATTTAAAGCAGGCCTTCGGCGTTGTAATGGGTGCCAATATCGGCACAACCATGACGGCACAGCTTATTGCCTTTAAGCTTACCGATTACATCACTCTGTTTCTTGCTATCGGTTTTGCCGTGCATCTTCTGGCAAAACGCCAGCGCGGCAAATATATCGGTCAGGTAATTTTGGGCTTCGGCATTTTAATGCTGGGCATGGAAATGATGAGCGATTCCGTAATGCCGCTGCGCGAATATCAGGGCTTTATTGATTTTATCGGCCGCTTTTCCGATAACCCGATTCTCGGCGTGGGCGTAGGCCTTGTAATGACCATGGTCATTCAGTCCAGCAGCGCAACAATCGGCGTTTTAATTGCCATTGCCAATCAGGGGCTTATTCCGCTGGAAGGCGCAATTCCCGTGCTTCTGGGCGATAATATCGGCACCTGCATTACGGCGGTGCTTGCTTCGCTGCGCGCCAATATTACGGCCAAAAGGGTAGCGCTGGCGCATGTAATGTTTAACTTTATCGGCAGCATTATTTTCATAACTTTTATGGGGCTGTTTATAAAACTGGTGCTGGCAATTTCCCCGGCGGACGATATTGCACGCCAGATTGCCAACGCGCATACGGCGTTTAACGTGGTAAATACGCTGCTGTTTATGCCGTTTACCGGTTTATACATTAAATTTATAGAAAAATGCCTGCCGGGCAAAGGCGAAATTATTTCGCGCAAACCTGCATATCTTGATGAGAAAATGCTGGTAACTCCTTCCATTGCCATGGGGCTTGCCGTTAAGGAAATTGTGCGCATGGGCAATATGGCGCGCCATAATGTTGAAGTGGGCATGCAGGCACTGGAAGACAAGGACGAAAATAAAATTAAATACGTGCTGGAGCATGAGCCTGTAATTGACGCGCTTGAAGAAGACATCACCCGTTACCTTACCAAAATGAGTGAAAAGGAAATGGGCGCCGAGCTTTCGGCAATGCATACAAGGCTGCTGCACGCCTGCACTGATATTGAACGTATCGGCGACCACGGCGAAGCGCTTGCCAAAGATGCACGCCGCATGTTTGAAGACGATGTTAAATTCAGCGAAGAAGCCAAAACCGAACTGCGCGCTTTGGGCGAACTGGTTATGCAGGCCAGCGGCAAAGCCATGAAAGCGCTTGCCAATAACGATAAGGTGCTGGCGCAGGAAGCGTGGGATATTTGCCGTCAGGTTAAAAAAGCACAGAAAGAAATCCGCAAAAACCATATTGTACGCCTTAACGAAAAACGCTGCGACCCTGTTGCCGGATTTATGATGATGGAAATTTTAATAAACCTGAAGCGCGTTTCCGACCATTCCAAAAATATAAGCCAGATTGTTTTGGGAATTTTTTAAAATTAATTAAAAAAGTTGTTGACAAACAGATTTTACTGCTGTATAATTAATTTCGTTGTTGAGAGATGCGGAAATAGCTCAGTGGTAGAGCACCTCCTTGCCAAGGAGGGGGTCGCGAGTTCGAATCTCGTTTTCCGCTCCATTATTACGGCGACATAGCCAAGCGGTAAGGCAGAGGTCTGCAAAACCTTTATCCCCGGTTCGATTCCGGGTGTCGCCTCCATATTCATGCCGGAGTGGCGGAATTGGCAGACGCAAGGGACTTAAAATCCCTCGGGGAGTGATCCCCGTACCGGTTCAAGTCCGGTCTTCGGCACCAATGGTAAATACACAGCAGTACTCGAAAGAGTGCTGCTTTTTTGTATACAAAAAAGCCCATGAAATTTACTCCATGGGCTTTTGCTGATGCTATGGGAACTTTTAGGTTGTAGAGTTAACAGGTTTTAACGGGACAACGGCAAGAGTTTTGCCGAGCGGGGCGAGCAGTTTTAAAATAGTTGCTATTTGCGGATTGGTAGTACCTTTTTCTATTCTGGCAATGACAGGCTGTTTTATACCTGTTATATTTTCCAATTCTTTTTGGGTAAGGCCTTTTTCACGTCGGGCTTTGATAAGTTCACCGATAATGGCGACACGTAAGTCGCTGGCAGCAATTTCTTCGGGTGTAAAATATTCTTTTTCAAATTCTTCCCAGCTCATACCAATGGCAGGATTGTTTTTGAGCAAATCTTTTTTCATTATTCAAGCCCCCTTTGCTTGATTTCAGATAATTCCTTTTTAGCTTTTTCAATTTCTGCTTTTGGTGTTTTTTGAGTCTTTTTCATAAAAGTATGCAATAGCACAAAACTGTTATCAATCCAGGCGGCAAATAAAATTCTGTCGCGCAGTGGGCGGAGTTCCCAAATTTCACCTTCAAGGTGTTTTAAATACGGTTCACCAATTTGTGTTCCGTATAGGCTTAAAGCTTTTATATAATCTCGTATTTTAGTTGCTTTAATACGGCTGTCTTTGTTGTTTTGGGCAGCTAAAAGATTAAAATAGTCAGCAACTGGCTGATTACCCTTGCGGTCTTTATAAAAATAGATTTTATACAAATTTGCAGCTCCTCTCGCAATTATTATAACTTAAAAGTTATAAACAGTCAATAACTTAAAAGTTATTAAATATAACAGAGCAAAAAATAAGGCTTTACCGCAGGTATTGACAGTAAAGCCTCATAACTGAAAATATTTGAGATTATTGAAATTTGTAAAAATACATGGAATTAATAAATGTTTATAACGCACTTATCTGCCATGCGGGTCAAAATCCAAAAAGCTGTCGCCGCCGCAAATGGGGCAGACGGGGCTTTTAAAGAAAAAATAATAAATGGCGTAAAACAGCAGCCAGCTGCCGCCTGTAAAAAATGTTAGCAAAAGCAAAATAAAGTAATTAACTTTCTTTTCGGGTTTTATCATGCGTTGGCAGTAGTTGCAGTATTTCAACGTAATCACCTCGTTTTATTCAGGGGTTATCCGGTTTATATTCTAACTTTATCTTACACTAAAATGGTGTAAAAATAAATGATACAGCAAAATTTTTATAATTATATTTGATTATTAGAATAAATTTTTATTTTACTGTTTACTGCGCTTTTACAGCTTTTTTACGGCGTTTTATTGACATTGCTTTTTAAAAATAATATAATAATTTAGTCGCATAATAAGCTGCGGCGTTATTATTTTTTAGCATTACCCTGCTGCCGTGAGCAGCCAGCAAGAGAGGAAGAAAGACTTTTATGATAAGAAACGATTTGCGTAATATTGCAATTATTGCCCACGTTGACCACGGCAAAACAACCCTTGTAGATGCTATGCTGAAACAGAGCGGCGTTTTCAGGGCCAATGAACATGTTGAAGAACGCGTTATGGACTCTAACGCACTGGAACGTGAACGCGGCATTACTATTTTGGCAAAGAACACGGCTGTAATGCACAACGGCACTAAAATTAATATTCTCGATACCCCGGGCCATGCCGATTTCGGCGGCGAAGTAGAACGCGTGCTCACCATGGTTGACGGCGTGCTGCTGCTTGTAGATGCTTACGAAGGCCCTATGCCGCAGACCAAATATGTTCTGCGCAAAGCACTTGAACGCAATTTGAAACCTATTGTTGTTATTAATAAAATCGACCGCCCCGACCAGCGCGTAAACGAAGTTATTGACGAAGTTCTTGATTTGTTCATTGAACTGAACGCCAACGACGACCAGCTGGAATTCCCGGTTGTTTTAACTTCTGCCCGCAACGGCATTGCCAAACTTTCCATGGAAGATGAAAGCGACAACCTGGAACCTTTGTTCCGCGTAATTTTAGAGAACATTCCCGCACCGGACGTTGATACAGAAGCTCCGCTGCAAATGCTTGTTAATACGCTTGACTACGACGATTATGTAGGCCGCATTGTTGTAGGCCGTGTTGTACGCGGTACCATTCACAACGGCGAAAACATTATGCTGATGGACAATAGCAGCAACCGCAAGGCTAAAATCGGCCGCCTGTATACCTATCAGGGCTTAAAGCGCGTTGAAGTTGACGAAGTTGCCGCAGGCGATATCGTTGCTTTAATCGGCCTTGCCGACGCTAATATCGGCGATACCATTGCCGATGCCGAAAACCCTGAAAAACTGGAAGGTATCAGCATTGACGAGCCTACTCTTTCCATGGTATTTTCCGTTAATACCAGCCCGTTTGCAGGCCGCGAGGGCGAATTTGTAACAAGCCGCCATCTGCGTGAGCGCCTGTTTAAAGAAGTTAAAACCAATGTTGCCATGAGGCTTGAAGAAACGGAAAGCCCGGATTCTTACATTGTTAAGGGCCGCGGCGAGCTGCACCTTTCCATTTTAATTGAAACCATGCGCCGCGAAGGCTACGAATTACAGGTTGGCAAACCGAAGGTTATTACCCACCGCGACGAAGAAGGCAATTTGCTTGAGCCTATGGAAGCGCTGACCATTGACGTGCCGCAGGACTTTATGGGCGCCGTTATGGAAGGCCTTGGCCTGCGTAAGGCAGAGCTTCAGAACATGACCGAAATGGCTGGCTACCTGCGTATGGAATTTTTAATTCCGGCGCGCGGCCTTATCGGCTTCCGCAACCAGTTCTTAACCGATACCAAAGGCAACGGCATTATGAACCACGTGTTTGCAGGCTATGCGCCTTATAAAGGCGATATTCCGGGCCGTACCCGCGGCAGTCTTGTTGCTTTTGAAGCCGGCGAAACCACTTCTTACGGCATCAGCAACGCACAGGAACGCGGCACCATGTTTATTGTTCCGGGCGAACAGGTTTACGAAGGCCAGATTATCGGCGAAAACAGCCGTGAAGATGATATGGACGTTAACCCCTGCAAGAAAAAACATGTCAGCAACATGCGCGCTTCCGGCAGTGATGAAGCAATCCGCCTGATTCCGCCCAAAACCTTTTCTCTGGAACAGGCTCTGGAACACATTAACGACGACGAACTTGTGGAAGTAACACCCAAGAGCATCCGTATGCGCAAGAAAATTCTCGACAGGGTTGAACGCGGCAGACTGCGTGCGCGCAATAAACAATAAATTTTTGCCAAAAGCAGGATTTAAAAATTTTTTGTAGAAGTATTAACAGTACATTAGCTGAAATATGAATTTGGATGGAGGCACAGGAGATGGATTTAAAAAACACTGCTTTAAAGTTTTGGCATACAGATACTGAAGAAGTTGGCTACGGCGGGCCTTGCCTTGTAAAATCCGGGCATATGGATATTCTGGTGCGTACCCCGCGCCAGTTCAGCGATGTGCGTGAATATGCAGATGCGCTGATGAGCGGCTCCACGCTGATGATTTCTTTTGAAGCTGTGGACTGCGTAATGCGCAACCGTATTTTCGATTACCTTAACGGTGTAAGCTATATTATCGGCGCGCGCGTATCCAAAGTGCAGGACGATATGCTTTTGTATGCTCCTTCTTCCGTAGAAATAAACAAAGAAGCAGGTAAAAAATCTTCCCGCTCCTGGCTTGGCAGATAATAAATAAAACTTTTAACGCCTGACGGTTAATGCCGCCAGGCGTTTTTATGTAGGTTTGTTTTTGTAAAGTTTGTAACTGTATGCGGCAGTTTTTGGCGGCGATATGCAAAAAAATTGCCGCTGTTTATGGCTGCGGCAGGTATTTTGCATAGTTTAAGCGAATAATATACTTTATAAGTTTATTTAAATTTTTGATGGGAGATGATGATATGCCGTATTTGCTTTTTACATTAATTATCAGTATTATTGTGGCGGTATTTGCAGTGCAGAACGCTGCTGACGTAACGGTTGGCTTTTTGATGTGGACGGTGCAGACCAGCCTTGTTGTGGTAATTTTGGGCGCTGCGCTTTTGGGTGCGCTGGCCATGGGCTTTTTTACGCTGATGCTGAAAGCCAAGCACTATTTGTATAACAAGAGCCTGAAATTTGAAATTGACCAGCTGAAAAAAGAAAATGCCAAATTAAAAGAAGAAAAAGAAATGCTTATGCACAGCCAGCGCAATAAAGAACTGGAAAAACCTGCGGAAGAAGCTGATAGCAAAGCATGAAGAAACATAAAATATGGCAGTTTAACGAATTTAACAGGGCAGAAGCGGAAAGACTGGCGCAGCAGGCGGGCGTTTCGCCGCTGGTGGCAGGCATTTTGCTGAACCGCGGCATAAAAGATGCCAAAAGCGTGCGTGAGTTTTTATACGGCAGCGCCGAGCCGTACCACGACCCGTTTTTAATGAAGGATATGTCCAAAGCGGCAGAACGTATCCTGCGCGGCATTGATTCCGGCGAACGCATTACGGTTTACGGCGATTACGATGTAGACGGCATCAGCGCAAGCTCGCTTTTATATTTGTTTTTAAAAGACTGCGGAGCAGATGTTAACACTTACATACCGGAGCGCAAAAGTGAAGGCTACGGGCTGAATATTGACGCGCTGAACCATCTGGCGGAAGCCGGGACGACGCTTGTGGTAACGGTGGACTGCGGCATCAGCGCGGTAAAGGAAATTGCAGGCGCGCCAAAAACGCTTGATATTGTGGTAACTGACCACCATACGCCGCCGGAGATTTTGCCGGAGGCTTATGCGCTTGTAAATCCGCATCAGAAAGACTGCAATTACCCGTTTGAGCATCTTTCCGGCGTGGGCGTGGCCTTTAAGCTGTGCGCCGCGCTGGACGGCTGCCCGCCGGAAGAAATGCTGGACTACTGCGGCGACCTTGCCGCTGTGGGTACGGTGGCAGACGTGATGCCGCTGGTGGGGGAGAACCGCACGATTGTCCGCGAGGGTCTGTCCCTTTTGCAGGACACGATGCGCCCCGGCCTGCACGCGCTTTTGGAGAGCGCCGGCTGCGGCGGCAAGCCCGTCACGGCGGACACGGTCAGCTACAGTTT
>ENA-OPEC01000430-OPEC01000430.1-human-gut-metagenome-genome-assembly--contig:-NODE-430-length-36198-cov-12.076253_pt1 | contig 36198 bp, 57 predicted proteins | sample MGYA00241622_ERZ501507 | MGnify/ENA primary metagenome ERZ501507 (study PRJEB25962, sample SAMEA2042582) | human gut metagenome | biome: human gut; feature: human-associated habitat; material: faeces... | reverse complement strand
GCACGTCCACTTGTCTCTAAACATCATGCCGCTCACCTCCTATGTTGTCTGTTCGCTTTTTGACACGTATAGTGTCATGCTACATCAAAAAAAATTGCCTGTACGCTCATACCATAATAATCAGCGATTGTGATTTTGACTTCATCACGAGGCGTTCTTTCGCCGCTCTCATATTTTCGCAAGGACGATGCCGTAAGCCCCATTTCAATAGCTGCTTTTTCGCTACTTATGCCTTTTGTCTTGCGGCATTCGCGCAACCTACGTCCTATTTCTTCTCGCGTGGGCATGATTTTCACCTCCCATTCTTTTCTGTGTTTTAAGTATAGCACCATGACACTAAGCGTGTCAACACTATTTGTAACATTTTTTATTTACATTTGTCACTCTCTGTGTTATAGTGGTGTCGAGGTGATATGAATGGCTTTATTTGGTAGCCGAATTAAGCGTTTGAGAACAGAGCATGGCCATACTCAGGATGAATTAGCGAAACTTGTCGGGGTGTCAAGAAGCACAATCTCCATGGTCGAGCGCAATGAGCGCCGTCCTGATGATGAATTGCTCGAAACGATAGCCGACATATACAACGTTGATATGGATTACCTGTATGGGCGTCAAGAGGTCGAGAATCTTCATAGGCTTGTGTCCGAAAACGAGTATAAGCTTATACTGGCTTACAGAGAATTATCTCAGGAAGCCCGCGTTCTCGTCGATCATTTTGTATTATCGCAAAAATAGCTTTGAATTTTTCGGGGTCTTTTAAAGCTTCAATAAAAGCTCGTTCTTTTTCATGTTCAGTCATCTTTCTACCTCCAAACACTTGTTCTGTTTTGATAATAACACGTTAGATTCAAAAAGAAAGGGGGAATTTGTATGAGAGTACCATAAGGGGGACTGCGCTCAACAATGTTGCACAAATCGTGCCTCGGATTTGCCTTTAACCGGCAGAGGGAGCGGGAGCCGCTCACCTCCGCCTCGGCCAGAACGGCGGAGAAGCTTCATGGGAGCCGCCCCGGTCTGAATTAAGCATATCTCGTTCCCTTGGTTTTTTAAAGCCACAAATAGTATCCTTTCAGGGTAAAAATTGTTTAAATGGGGGGTAAAATAATGGACTTTGAGCGATTGCAGGAGCTTGTGCGGCAATCCGGTAAGACGCAGCAGGAGATCGCGGACGAATGCGGGCTGTCGCTCGCTACTGTCAAGAAGGTGCTTCACGGACAAACATCAAATCCAGGCGTGGATACGCTGATAAGGATATTAAATACTATTGGCAAAAGTCTGCGGGATATAGATTCTGACTTTGCGGGAGTTCCGCAAGGATATAGTAAAGAGGATTTATACGAAGAACTTATCGCCATTAACAAGGAGCGTATAAACAATCTGGTAGCCGAAGGGCGGCGTAAAAACATTCAATTGTCCCTGTTGTCAGGTGTTTCTGTATTATTGATGGTGGTTTTAAGCGGAATATTTATCATAGATAGCAGATATCCGAGCATGGGGCTGATACGCCCCGAAACTAAGCATTTATCGACAATAGCAGGGGGTATAATGCTGGTTTTCGTGATATTCGCAGGCTATCTCATATACATCAGCATAAAAGAATGGGAAAGGTTAAAGTAGGAGGGTTTGGTCAATGGGTATGATACATCAGTGCTCTCAGTGTGGGAAAAAGGGGTTGTTCTTGCCGCTCAACAACCTTGGGCACTGTGAGGAATGTATAAAAAAGAATAAGGCGGAACGAGATGAGCTCAAGGCAGAGCAGGATGAGTGCGAAGCGAAACAGATCAAATGCGAGGCGGCGCAGGACGTGCCGCTCATCGCCGAAACGGAAATTACAGACGACGAGGCAGAGAAAAAGGAGGAAGTTGAAAATATGGAAAATACCGGTGTTCGCAAACCGAATGCATCTGAAAAGGACTGGCTTACTACGCTGCTTTTATGTATATTCCTGGGTGGCTTGGGTATACATCGGTTTTACGTCAACAAGCCGCTCACGGCTGTTCTTTGGTTGCTGACTGCCGGCTGCTTTGGTGTTGGTGTTATCATAGATATATGCAGTATAGCCAGCGGCAGTTTTACGGACGGCGATGGGGCTGTGATCCTCTCAGAAAAGCAGCGGGACAGGGCACACGGCTCTGGTGTGCAGGACGCGCCGCCCGTTGATGCCGTCGAGCAGCTCCGCAAGCTGGGCGAATTGCGGGATAGTGGTATCCTGAGTGATGAGGAGTTTGCGGCGAAGAAGTCCGTATTGCTCGGCAAGATAAAATAAAAAATCCCCCCGGCTGTTGGCGCAGCGCAAGGGGGATCAGAGGTGGGTGCTTCTCCGCCTCCGATTTTAGCATAACGGGAGGTTTTTGTAAATGGCAAGGCAAAGCGACGGGAGGTATAGGGCTAAAGTAACCGTCGGCAAGGATATGAACGGCGGCAGCGTGGTAAAATATGTATCAGGGCGCACAAAGAAGGAGCTGGAAGCCGCGAAGGAGGCGGTCAAACAGGAGTTCATCACCGGGCGCACCGCGCAGAAGGACGCGCTTTTCGGCCCATACGCCATACAGTGGTATAACGTCTACAAAAAACCGAATATAAAGGAATCAGCACAGAGCGGATATAAAACGGCGCTCAATAAGCACATATTGCCGGTGCTGGGGGACAAGCGGCTCACCGCAATATCCACTATGGATTTGCAGGAGCTGCTTAACTCCAAGGGTGATACGTGCGTAACCATAATCGAAAATGTACATCATGTGTTAGAATCCGTCTTTAAGCGGGCATACTCCGAGGGGATAATCCAGCGGGACGTGACTGTGGGGCTGGTCAAGCCCACGAAAGAAAAGTCAAGCCGCCGGGCGCTGACGGAAGCGGAGGAAGTGGCGGCAAAGAAGCTGATGCAGGAGGAAAACGGCCTGCTGGTGGCATTGCTATACTATACCGGAATGAGGCTCGGCGAAGCCCTCGGCCTGCAATGGGAATGTGTAGATTTCAGGAAGAAGGTCATACACGTCCGGCAGCAGGTCAATTTAAGGAAGGGCATGATAACCCCGCCCAAGACGAAGGAGAGCATACGGGATATACCCCTGCCGGACGAGCTGGCAGAAATGCTCGTGCGGGGATTCCCGCAGGCGTTTGTATTCCCTGCCCCCGATGGCACATACTACCGCAATTCCTCTTCGAATAGGCTATGGCGTTCGCTGATGGAGCGCATGGCAGAGTTGGGGCCCGACATAGAAACGAGAGAGGACGGCGCCTCTATCCTCACGCCGCACTACTTCCGGCATAATTACGCCTCCATACTCTATAATGCCGGCGTTGACGTGCTTTCCGCGCAGAAATTCCTCGGCCATGCCAACGTAAAGGTGACGCTTGAAATTTATTCACACCTTTCAAAGGAAAAAGAGGACGCGAGTGCGGGCGCGGTTATGGACGCTTTCAAAAAAAGGTTGCCGGAAAGTTGCCAGAGCGAAAGCGCAAAATGAGCACAAGCAATCAAAAAAGCCCTGAATACCTGAGAAAAACGCCCGTGCAGCACGGGCGTTTTTGATGTTTGGTATCCGGCGGCTACCCGTTTTTTATTCAGTTCCTTGCAGTTTCTCGTCCGTAAAAAGCGGCTGTTTATCTATATTTTTCGTTTACGCTCGTTTTAGGGCTTGAAATAAAAGGTTGCCAGAAAGTTGCCGGAAGGTTGCCAGTTACGCAGTAAAATATTTTTCAACCTTGAAATCCTTACCGTCTATATCGTTAATGAAATCTTTTGCAAGGCTGAAATAAAACTCCGGGTCTTCTCCCCTGCCTACCATTTCGGCGGTATCATGGCTGTCGTTGTAGTACATATTCATGCACAGATAGTATTTGCATACCGCCGTTATGCCCTTCGTCGCCAGAAACGCCTTGATGGTATCATAGTCCCATTTTTGACCGTATGGGCGCATACCCTTGACTATCTGCCGCGCCTCTTCAGGAGTTATCCGATATGCTATCTCTTCGAGGCAATACATTGTTTCTTTGTATACCTCCGGCAGACGGTCCTTTACCGTGTGCATCATATCAGAGAGCGCATCGGTCACTTCCGTCATATCGGTGTGCCTTTCGGATATCAGGCGTATGATCTCCTTAAAGCTCATTACTCTGCGCCTCCGTCAATGCTGGCAAGCCCCTGAGTGCAAGCGGTTTTGCCAAGCATTTTAAAACTGCCGCCCGTGGCGTTGGTTTTGACGATGGTAGCATACCTGGTGCGGGTGCGTATAGCGCAGGCTGTGACCTGGGCGCAGCAGCTATCTATCAGCGGGTACTGTTCCGTGCCGGCGCCTATGGTGACAAACACGGGCGCGGTTATAGTGGTAGCCGCCGGGATAGACTGAGCTACCACGATGCAGTATTTCTGATTATCGTTATAGTTGCCTGCCGGGAGGTTGATTATCAGCCCGGTTCCCGCCGTGAAAGTAACGGACTGGGAGATTATAAGGTTGGGGCAGAGTTTACATACATTTTTACAAGCCATTTTTTATGCTCCTTTCAAAAATCAAGGGGCAGCATACGCCGCCCCGATATATCACGGCATAGCCGGAATTAGCAGCAGCAGCCGCAATTATTACCGCAGAAGGGAGAGTTCCCCGCGTTGTAGGTGTAACCGTTGGGATAGCGGACTACTCCGTACATGCGGTTATCCATCTCAAGGCTGGACACTTTGTCCCTGAGAGCCTGCATTTCGTTCGCCTGTATCAGTGAGCGGGTGGCCTCGGCCTCGGCGTGGATAGCGGTGGTTATGTCGCAGGTGTTCTGGTTCATCTGTGCTGAGAGGTTGGCTATACCGAGCCTCTGTTCACAGCAGCAGTTTGCGAACTGGCTGGACAGGTTCCGGCCTTCGGTGGTGATAGCGTTGTTCAGCGCGAAGGTGGAATCACATATACCGTTGCCGATGTTAGTCAGGCGGTCATTGATCTGGCCGAAGTGCTGACCGAAGAGAATCTCCTGCTGAGACGCAGCGGTGGCATACTGTCCAAATTCGCCCTGGCGGTTCCAGCCGCCAAAGCCGCCGCCCATCATAGCAAAAAGTATGATAAGGGCGAATATCCAGAAGCCTCCGTTGAAGCCGTCAGTCTTGCCATCAGTTACCGCGGCTATATCCGCGAGAGAGGGCATATTATCCATAGTTCTAAAGTTCCTTTCGATTTATATTCCAATCCCGTGCGCGCTTCGGGTAATGGTCTATCTTAATTCAGAAAGAATGTCTTCGGGGTCTATCCCGTATTGCTTGCAGGCCGCATAAAACATCTGTTTAGGGTCGCCGTTGCCTATCATCTGCTTTATCTTCTGTATTTGTCCGGGAACGGACATCATCTGTTTAGCCTGCGCTATCATTTGTGGGTTGAGTTTCCTCGGACTTCCTCCGCTTAGCATTTGTAGTATCGGGTTTAGCATTTATCATTTCCTCCAATCTGGCTATTCTCTGTTCAAGGCCGTTCACATCGACAGGCGGAGCGGGTTTATACGGGGTTATGCTGTAAGGCGAGAGAGAGGGGAACCCCGCCCCATCCGTTGTTTTAAGCCACACTATGGGGGCCGTTTCGTCTAATAGAAGAGCGGAGCTATTAGGGGGCATTTGATATGCCTTTGCGCCGCCCTCGCCGTTCACTTTGACTACTTCGGTTCGCTGATATTGGGTTTGCTGGTTAAAATAAGGTTGGTATGGATACACTGTTTCACGCTCCCTTCTACCTGAATTTTGGCATAAAAAAAGAGCCGACAGGATTGCTCCCATCGGCTATTTATCGGCTATTTACAGTGCGTTTTCAGTTGTTTTTCGGCGGCCTTGCACCGCCTGCGTATCTGGTCATATTCAAGGGGTATTTCAAATTTAAGCTTGTCCTCGCCCGTCAGAGCGTCTTATGGTATCCCGTCTAAAAGGCGGCGGGTTATCAGCCAGCGGTCTTTTTCGTTATGTATCCATTCGTGTATGAGTGCTTCCCACTCTGACCGGGGGCGGGAATTGAGCAGGGTCTTGTCCATATAATAAGAGGCCGCTTCTCCAAAAGCCTACACCTCCTTTATACAAGATTTGCCCCCGACGTTTGCCGGGGGCTATTGAAAGGGAATCCCGTCCGGGGGCTACTGTTTGTTGTAGTTTGCCGAGGATATGCCCAGCACCGCGCCGAGGAACGTATCAACGGCAGTGATAGTGCCGACTATCTCCTCAGGATAGGGGAGGTTCCAGATACCCGCAAGGGCGAAATAGAGAGTGCCTATGGCGGGAAGCCAGATCAGGGCGATTGCCTTGAGAATGTCGTATGCCTTGTTTGAGAGTTTCATTTTCTTTTCCTCCTTTAGTTGTTGTGTGCTTCAAGCCTGTCCAGCCGGTGATGGGCGCTTTTCGTGCTTTCTTCCACCCGCGTCACGCGGCGGTCTATGCCCTCGACCTTGCTGGCCTGCGCCCGCATATCGAGTTTAATATCGTCCACGCCGCGCTTGATGTAGTCCACGTCCGATTTAAGCGCGGTGTCAATGGCGGTGTCGTGTGTAGCCGCATCAACCGCGTCTTTCCTTGCGGTCTTTATGTGGGCAATCCAGCCCAGCAAAATGCCGCTCAGTCCCGTTACGATTGCCCATATCCATTCCTTGGTCATGGGTGCTCCTCCTTATTTTTTTAGTGTGCCTACATAGATTTTGCCGTCCACGGATACGGTAGCTTGCAATATGCCCGGCAGCTCTGTCGGTGCCATGCTGTGTGCCTGTGCAAACCGCTGTATGGCCGCAATGGTGTTTTTGCCCGCTATGCCGTCCGCGTCCCCCGCGTCATAGCCCAGAGCGTTAAGGGCGGTCTGCAATGCCTTGATATCTTCGCCCCGCATCATAGGGCTGGTCAGTTCGATTTTCTTTGCCACTTTTTCCTCCGTTTCTTCTGGATCATCCGCTTGCAGCAGAGGCAGGCGCCCCCAGTGTGTCCAGTCGCCTTGAGATAGCAGGCGTTTGCATACGCCGTCGTCCCGGCCTTTGGCCTCTATGGTGTAGCCATCGCCGACGTATACGCCGACATGTACCATGGCCTTCTGGCCGTTCTTCGCGCCCTCGATAAATAGCAAATCGCCGGGACGCATTTCTGCCATGCCAAAATAGCCCCGGTTATCCCGGCACATGCCGTATAGGCCGTGGGCCGAGGTGTCGCCCTTGATCCAGTGCATAGTGTCGCTGATATAATGGACGATCAGACCGGAGCAATCAAAAGCATATAGGGGGCGTTTGGCGGCGCCCCGGAAGAACTTAACGGCCCTGTCGTAATTGCGGGTGCTGGTCTCCCTGCGTCTGATCCATGCCTCGGGGGTGCCCATAGTGTCCACGCGCTGTCCCTGCGCTCCCCATACATACATATCGCCTACGTGGGATTCCAGGTAGGCGATAAAACCGTCTATTCTGCTCATCTGCGTTTACCTGCCACAAAGAGGCCAAAGCCTATCAGGGAGAGGGGGATGGCATAGGCTATAATAGATATGTCGCCGGTCTTGGGTATCACCACGGGATTTTTCGCGATGGGCTGTTCGGCGGGCTGCGCGGCGTTAAAATAGTAGGTCTTGCTTACAGTCCTGTTTTGCTGCATGGCGTTGTAAAGCTCTTCGGCGGTAGTGGCGTTGTCGTAGGCCTTGTCCTTGACGGTTATACGGAGGGCGGCGGGCTGGTCGGTAACTATGCCGCTCAGGTAATATGTTCCGGCCTCCAGTTTCATGTCGTTTGTGTCCAGCTTTACGCCGTCCAGCTCGATCACAAGTTCCATATCGGTCAGGTCGTAAAAACGGGGTATGCCCAGGTCAACCTTGAGTAGGAAAAGCTCATTGTTGACGTAGGTTTTGGATACCGCCTTGCCGGTCTGGTAGTCCAGCGCGGTTATATCCAGAGTTACGGGGTCTGCGGCGTATGCTATGGTGCAAAGGCACAGCATGAGCATTACCGCGAGGATACAAGTGAGTTTCTTCATTTTGATTTTTTCCTTTCTTTGTTTTTGTTTTTTAATTATGAAAAAAGAGCCGTGCGGCTCCTTATTCCGTGTATTCGCTCCACTTGGAGCTGCCCGCCTTGGGCTTGTAGACGGTGGACTTGATGTGCTGCTCGGTGCATTGCCACGTTTTGCCGTTGTAGGTAACTATGGTGTCTACCTCAATCACCGTGCCGTCCTCGATGTCGCCCCACGCGGGATAGGTCACGGTCTGCACCGCCCAATACGTGCCGAGGTTTGCGGCAGGGGGCTTGTTGCGGCTGTATTTGAGGGCGACATAGCCCTCAACGGTATCTCCGGCTATGTAGCGGGTCTCAGCGTCCCACGGTGCGCCCTGCGTGGGGGTGGGGGTAAGGCTGGCGCGGGCATCCGCTAACAGCTGCTCCAATTCGGCGTGCGCGTCCGCCAGCTCGGCGGCAGCCTTGTGCGTCTCGTATGCGGCCCGTTCCCGTTCCTCTCTGCGGCGTACCGCCTCAGCGTGGCGGTTGGTCTGATATTCGCTTATTTTCATCTTCCTCTCCTTACATCGTCAGCACGACAGGCTCGTTCAAAAACAGGTTTTCGCTCGCCGTGCGGGTTATGTCTATTTTCAGCCCTATGGCCCATTGCACGGCGGTCTTTGTCGTGTTGATAAAATTGTGTACGGTCTCATTCGCGGCGGTTTCCCATGCCGGATTTGCGTCGTTAGCGTTGTTGCAGATTTTCAGCGTCAAATTGCCGTTGCAGGATATTATAGGCAACGCCTCCTTGGGCTGTTCTTCCGCGCTACCCATGTTTACAGTACAAGATATTTTTTCTGCGTACTTGATATTGTAGCTTCCGTCCGTGTTTGCGCTATCCTCCAGCATTACCGATTGGGGGATTGCAAAAGCGGGGGCAACCCCGTGCGTTAACGACGGGCGATCGTAGTTGTAGGCGGAGCCGTCCGTGAAGACGATCCACACGATGACAGAGGAGTACTGTGAGGAAAGCCCCCAGTAGGTAGCCGAGCCGTTAAAAGTTTTAATCCTGCTGGCGTTGCTCGTGTATAATTGGAGCGCCTTACCCTCCGCCACTCCGTTGTTATTGCCAAAGCCCGCCATAGTGTAGGTCAGGGCGAACATCTTACGGGTTATATCCCCGGAGCCGGAAAGATTAAACGTTACGTCCATCATTTTATCCCGGAGCTGCTGGGGCATTTTGTCGTAGATAGTAGTTGCTATCAGGTTATCCAACGTGCTGTTGGGGTAGCTCGTGGTCGATCCGAACATCGAGTTGGAATAGATGTTTTTTCTGACCAGCACCACGCCACCGGGAACGAGGTTGTTTATGTCGGCTATTTCGTAGTTCGCCGCGCCGTTGCCGCCGTCACTGTCCGCCACCCTTATTAAGGTTCCTAAAGGCTTGCTCGATATTAAGGCCATTTAATCTTTATCCTCCTTGAAAATATCTAAAAACACGTTACGCAGTGATTTCGCGTCCATCAGTATCCTTGTCCCCCTCAGTGACCGTTACCCCGTCCCAGGTCGAAAAGTCCGCTATCCAGAGGGTAACATCGGACAGGTCGCCGCCGGTCTGTATGGCCATAATAGCGGCGGGCATCTGCGCGGGGGTGTATTGGTCGGTCGCGCCGTTTTTTTCGCGTATTGCCGCCGCTATGTTTGTGTAATTTGTCGTGTTTGTTTTAGCCCACATATAGCCTCCTAATATGTCGTGCTGTCTGCATTGGGCAGCGCGTTTATTACCGCTGTGGCGAGGTCAACGCTTGCGGGGTTATCCAGCCCGCCGTTGTTGCTCCATGAGAGTATGCCCTCGGCAGAGACGGCGGGGGTAAAATACGGCCCGGTGTCGCCCTTCGCGCCGTCCGCGCCCTTGGGGCCTTGGATACCCTGTTCGCCCTTGGGGCCAGTATCGCCCTTCGCGCCGGGGTCGCCTGTCGCGCCTTTTTCGCCCGTCGCGCCTTTTTCGCCCTGCGGGATACCGAACTCAAAATCAAATACCTTTGCGGTGTCCGCGCCGCTTGCCGTTACCTTTACGGTGGCGGCGGCTCCGGCGGTGAGGGTGTTTGCCGTGGCGGTAGGTGTGCCAAACCCTGCGGCTGTGCCGGGGTCGCCCTTTGCGCCGGGGTCTCCCTTGGCTCCCTGCTCCCCTTGTATGCCCTGCTCGCCCTGTATGCCCTGCGGGCCTTCGGGGCCTTGGATACCTTGTTCGCCCTGCTCACCCTGCGGGCCTTTTATGTTGGCGTCGGGGGGATTAGCGAGGCCGCCGTTGTTGCTCCACGATATAACGCCCTCAGCGGACACCGAAGGGGTAAAGTATGGCCCGGTGTCGCCCTTGGGGCCGGTGTCGCCTTTCGCTCCCTGATCTCCCTTTGCGCCCTGCTCACCAGTCGCACCCTGTTCGCCCTTGGGAACGCCGAACTTAAAGGCGAATACCTTCGCGGTATCTGCGCCGCTTGCCGTTACCTTTACGGTGGCGGCGGCTCCGGCGGCGAGGGTGTTTGCCGTGGCGGTAGGTGTGCCGAATCCGGCGGCTTCGCCCGTGGGGCCTTGTTCTCCCCTTGCCCCCGTATCGCCCTTCGCGCCGGGGTCTCCCTTGGGGCCAGTATCGCCTTTAGGGCCAGTGGGGCCTTGCTCACCTTTTGCGCCCTGCAAGGGGCCGTTGTTTACCCACTTGGAATTTACGCCGTCCCAGATATATATATCATACGGTTCGCCCGCGCCCACGCCGTAAGCGTCACCGGCGGAGGGGTTAGATACTCCGGCTTGTAATGCCGAGAGAGAAGCGTAATAGCCCAACACGGCAAATCCTTCGCCCGTGTCGCCTTTGGCTCCCTGTGCGCCCTGTGGCCCCCTTATATTGACTGTGGCGGGGTTATCCAGACCCCCGTTATTACTCCACGATAAATCGCCGTCAGCGGTCACAGAAGGCGTATAGTGCGCTCCTGCGGGGCCTCGTTCGCCCGTGGCTCCCGTATCCCCCTTGGGGCCCGTTTCTCCCTTGTCTCCGGGGTCGCCTTTAGGCCCTTGGATACCCTGTTCACCTTTGGGGCCAGTGGGGCCCGTTTCTCCTGCGGCTCCCGTGTCGCCTTTATCGCCTTTCTTGCCTTCGGGGCCTTGGGGGCCGACGGGGCCTGGAGTGCCGTCCTGCCACGCCGAGCCGTTTGCGGTTCGAGTGAGTACCTGCCCTGGCGTTCCGCCCGCCGGCAATCCCCCGCCGCCGGATCCGCCGCCGCTCTGTGCCGCCTCATTTATGGCCGCTACAAGGGTATTCTTGTCCGCGGTGGTCAGCTCGTCCATGTCGCCGATTTTCGCAAGGAGTTGTTCGTACTGCGTCAGGGATATATCCGGCAGTTCGCCATCCGCAGCGCCGAACGGCAGTACGTCAAACCATACCGGGCCCGCCGTCACGCGGCTGTCGGCCTTTATGCCGGATAGTTTCAGTTCCCAGCGTCCTGCAGTGAGGTTTATTCCCTGCGCTGCAGTGATTTCGCCGCTTGTGAGCTCCGCGGTTATGGTCTTATCTCCGCATACAAAATAGGCCGTGATAACGCGGCCCTTCCAGTTGGCGTCAAACGCAAATTTTGCAGTCAGATAGTTTATGCTGTCCGCCACCACAATGGGTGTGCGCAGCATAAGCCTCTGCCCGCGTATAATGCCTGTAAGCATAGTCGCCCTCCTACAGTTTGTATTCTATGACATAAGTGCCGGATATTTTATTCACTTTTACCCGGTCGCCCGCTTTCAACGAGAGCGCGGCGTTATATTTATAGCGTTTCTGCGTAGCGGTAGTTTCACCGTCAAATTTTAATGTGGCTTTGCCGCCGGACACTGCCACCACAGAGGCAAATTTCGCCGCTGATGGCCTGCGCTTTTGTAAAAACAGTGCTTCCTGCTCCTGATATATCACACGAACACCACCTTTTTTGCCTGATGCTCCATGAGGGCGCCAGGGCGTATTTCTATTTTCCAGTCGGTTTCTTCGTACACGCCTACCAGCTCCCCGTTATACAGCGCGATAACATCTCCTACGCCATGGGCCGGGTTTACGGCCGTGTAAAATTTGATTTTTTGCGTTGCAAACATGGATTTCACAGCAAGATTATCCGCGTATTTTTGCAGCGCCGTCTGGCTTGCTATATTATCCAGTTCAACCGGCGTCGCCAATATGCGCCGCCCCCTGCGTACCGTGGACAAAGCGGAGATCATGCTGTCATTTATACCCGTTGCGGTCATGGGGTTGTCATAGTCAGGGTTAGATACGTTGACGATGAAAACGTTGGGGGCCTCATATATGTCCATTTCCTCTGTATATTCCGGGGCGATAATACTATATTCGTCGTCCCGGTACTCCCTGTCGATATTCGCGCTCGAGGGCGCGTCATATTTTTCGAGGTGTGCCACCCCATCAAAGTCAAACCAAATATCCGAGAAGTTTATCTCGGACAGCAGCGCATTGATGATGGTGAGATATTCCGTGCCTATCTCCCAGTCCTCGCGGTCTGTGGCAAGGGTGTCCTCGCAATCGTCCATCTGTATGCGCGGTATTCCGGCGCCCCGGATAAGGCCCTGTATCGCAGTCATGTATGGCGTCCCCGCCGCAACATAATATCGGGTCTCGGTTTTGGTCTGTTTGAGCCTCAGCGCGCGGTCGTATGCCTCTATGGTGTCCTCATTCTTGCCGTATTTCGTGTGTTTTGTGGTCAGTGTGCCTATCATGTATACGCCGAGAGGATGCTCTATGCCGTCCTTGATGTAATACGGCTTTATTTCATCGTTTAGATAATCCACATTGTCGTTATGCTCGAACACGCCGTACATGGAGGTCTTTATTTCGCCGTCGACAGCCATGGTGACGGTGGGATAGTCATCTCCCACCGCCGTCAGATTGTGCTCTGTAACAGCCCCGTTGCGTATCACCTCAAAGCGGCTGGCTACTACGCTCATCGTATCAATCATGCTCAATCCTCTCATTGTTGTCCGTCTGCTGTACGCTGCACGAAAACGCCCTGAAAAACTGGTCTATGCTCAGCTCGAAGCCCATCAGCGGGCCGGTGCACAGGCAGCCGTGCTGATCTCTGTATATCACGGTCTTGCCCAGCAGCCTCTCAAAAGCCGCTGCCTGCGCCGCATCGTTAAAAGCAGCGTTAAAACTGTATATTTTGGTTATTTGCTGCGAGGTCTCAGCCACGGGGTACCGCCGCCCGGCGTAAAACTGATACGCTACATCCTGATACGTCGACACGCCCAGCGGGCTATTCTGCGCGGTGGAATATTCCAGCCGCAACCATTGCATTTCGCCCAGCGCCGCTATCTCCGGCGCGTCTACCGAAAGCGTGACCGTGACCTCATTGGACATGGAGTAACTGTCTCCAGCAACGCCGCGCACTTTATATTTGTGCGTCCCTATGGCCATTTGGTCGGAGTATGTGTGTGCCGTGGTTTTTGCTATTGGTATGTCATCGCGGTAAATATAGTAAGTTTTGTGATCCGTTTCCGTCCATGCAAGGGCCGCTTTTTCGCCGCCCGCGGCAAAAAGTGTTATTGGCGCGCCCGGGGTGTTGGCAACGGTAAATTCAGCCGTTCCCCAATCGCTCCAAAGGCCGTATTCGTTCTGTATCCGCACTGCGGCTATGTGCGCGCCATCAGTCAGATATTCTTTAACCTTATACCGCCCGTCAGTGCTGTAAGCGGTGTGCAATACTGCATTGTCGATCTTTATTTGATAGGCAAGCTGCCCCTCGCCTGTCCATGTTATTTCCGGCCTCGGGCTTGCCGTTGCGGATACCGTCGGTGTGGATGGTTTGCCCTGAGCCGTAAATGACGCTTCTTCGCTCCATGCGCTAACTTGATTGTTTGCGTTCGTGCAGCGCACGCGCCATTTTACGATGCCTGCGGCAAAAGTGTTTGGAGGTATATTTACATTAGTATTTGCCGATTCTGCGGAGGCCAACGCAGTCCAATCAGCGTGAGATGCGTCCTTATATTGCAGTTCGTATTTTTTCTGTGCTAACCCCTCACGGCTTGCGTATGTCCACTCAAAATTTATCGTGTCCCAGCTTCCGGCGTATGTGTTTTTCGGTTTTGTCGTTGTTACGGTTATTTCGTCGTTCGGGAGTAAGCCCTTTATGAAGTAGTTGCCGTATTGGTTTTGGTCGTCTTCCAGTTGTGTTGATTGGGGGATTACAAAAGCGGGGACAACCCCGCCCGAGCCCGAGGGGCGGTAGCTGAAGGAGGAGCCGGCCGCGTTGACGCTCCACGCGCCGTCAGAGGAGTTCTGCGAAGAAAGCCACCAGAGGGTCGATGCGCCCCCCTTTTTCTTTATGCGCCTGATGTTGCTGGTGTAATATTGGAGAGCTTTGCCCTCCGCAACTCCGCTGTTATTGCCAAAGCCCGCCATGGTGTAGGTCAGGGCGAACATCTTGCGGGTTATGCTATTGCTGCCTTTGAGAGCAAAGGTAACATTCATCATTTTTTCGCGCAGCGTTTGCGGGAAACTGTTGAATATCGTATTTTTTATAAGGTTATCCAGTGTTCCGTCCGGGTATAGGGTCGAGTTTCCAAACTCCGATTCTTCGTATGCATTTTTGTATACCAGCACCGCGCCTCCGGGTACGAGGTTATTTTTATCTGCCACTTCGCATAACCTGTTTTCTTCGGTGCCTACCGGGATGAGTATTGTTGCCCCGAGCGGCAAGTCTGCTAATGTCGCCATATTATCCTCCGTACCCCATCCGCACGCTGCGTCGGTAGTTGTTCGCCATGTCTACCAGTTTTTGTATATCGCTTATCTGCGACATATCAACTCTGATATTAAAGGTGTCGCCGCCCACGCCGCGGCTCTCCTGATTATTCAGCACTCTGCTCCCCTTCGGCAAGTCTATCAGTTCCGGGCCGTTCTCGCCTACCCAAGTCAGGCCGCCGCGCCAGTTGTCGGTGCCAGCGGCGTTATGCGCCACGCTGCCCATCCAACGCCCGAAGCTGCTGTCTGTGCCGTTAAAGACGTTGGCTATGCTCTGTATATTCGAGGTGTCAAATCTCTTCTGCCCGAAGGAGAAAAGATAATCCAGCGTGTCTGTAAGCGCTCCCACAGCGTTTACGACCACCTTCACCGCGTCCGCGAACAGGGCCAGTACGCCGCCAATCGTCTGGAATACCGGCTTTAGCAGGTTGAGTATATCCAGCACCGGCTCTAACGCCTGTAACAGGTTGCCCGCCAGTTCGATGATTGTGCCGAAAAGGTCAACCAACCCCGTATCCGCCGCAAACTCCGCAAATTGCATCGCAAGGTCGCCCACGATCTGTATTACCTGTTCGAGGGCCGGTGCAAAAGCAGCCGCAACTTTGCTTTTCGCGGCTTCCATTTTTGCCTCGAACATTCCGAGCGAATCGCTGAGAGAGGCCAGCTTTTGTATGTCCTCGTCCTTCACGATGGGCGCTGCCGAGGCTATCTGTTCTATTGCCCTGCCGTATTTTTCAAGCATGGGGATAACGGCTTCTTCGCCGGTCGTTCCCAGCAGTTTTGAGGCTATTGCATTTCTATCGGTTACGTCGGACATCTGTGCCAGAGCGCTGTATACCTCTGTAAAAAGCTGTGCCTGTGATTTCATTGTGCCGTCGGTGTTTGTCACCGATACGCCGAGGCGGTCGAACATTTCCGCCGCTTCGCCGGAGCCGCTGGCGGCGTCCTGTGCTTTCTCTGCAAGGGCGGAAAGGTCTCCCTTAGCCTGATCCATCGAGTAACCCACGGACTGCATGACATAATCGAGCTGCTGATATGATTCGGTGGACATGCCAAGCTGAGATGAACCGCTCTCGATTTCTTTGGCCCATTCTGCCTGCTGCACCGTCAAGTCGATAAGCGCTTTTTCTACCACCACTATCGCGGCGGCTACCGCCGCAAACGTGCCTATCAGCGCCATGGATTGACCGTCTATCTTCACCATCCCGTCGAGGGTTCCCTTGATGTTGTCCGGCAGGCTTATTCCAAATTTGCTGCCCAGTTCATCGAGCGCATCGCCCAGCCCCTTGCTGTTGTCCCCCGCATTATCAGCCCCATCGCCGTACTCTTTCAAGGCTTCCGTGTTGTTTTTCAGCTCTTTTTCGGCTTTTATGAGCGCCGTTTCGGTGTCGTTCACGGCCTTTTTCATGCGCATCGTGCGTTCGTCGGCCTCGCCATAGGCCGCGCCCACCTTCTTTAGCCACTCTTCCTGCAATTCCAGTTTGTCTTTCAGGTTCAACACGCTTTCGTCGAGGTTTTTGTTTTTTGCGTTCAACGCCTCGACGGAATCGGCATTATCCTCAAACTGCGCCGCCAGCTTTTTTGATTCCGATTGCAGCACTTTCATGCCGTTATCTATGCTTTTCAGCGCTTCTTTATATTCCTTTTCCCCTTCGGCTATAAATTTTGTTCTTATGCTCGGCATTTACGTACCTCCCAAAAATGCGGATAGGCTTTTAGTTTTCTCCTGCGTTATGCCCTGTATTTTTGCATATTCTTTGATTATTCTTGCTATCCTGTACGGCGTGGCCGTTTTCCAGAATTCCCTTTCACTCAGTCCGAATCGTATCACCCATACCGTAAGATACCACGCGAAATTTATGGGTTCGTCTTCCGCGTGGTTTTCGCGTTTTTTGGTTCCGCTTCCTCATCGCCGCGAAGCGCCGCTGCAGTCAGGTCCATCACGAGCGACGTTACGCCCGAAAGCTGTGAGGGCGGTATGAGCCGCCCCACTTGCTTCACGGTATAAGACTTGTCGGAGCCCTCGCTGTCAAGATAGTCGTTTATCATGGCAGTCAAAAAGCACAAGATTGTCTTTGTCGTAGCGCTCCTGAGCGCTTTTGATATATTGCCGTCAAACATTTCCTGCACGTCCGCCAGCACATTCATGTTGCAGCAGAGGGTCATTTCCTGTCCGTCAAAGGTGTATTTTGCGGTTTTCAGTCTTATATCCATGCCGTTCTCCTTTTATGACGCGCCGAAGCACTTGTTTATCCACGCTACCGCATCGCTTTCGCTTGCCAGTATTGCAATCTCCATGATATTCTTGTCCTCGCTGTCATCTGCTAAAAACTCGCCCGTGGTCGTGGGAGTCTGGAAGGTGATGCTGTCGCCTTTTGTGGCGTATACATAGCCGGGTGCGCCAAAAAGCACCTTGTACACAAAGACGGCGGTATATTTGTCCGTGCCGTCAATAGCGTCCGGGGCGTAAAAGCCCATGCCGACATACTTCGCAATGTCCTTCGCAGTGGCTTTAAGGCTCTTTTGTGAGGTGTTTGTTCCTACGTTGCGCGTATTTTCGCTCATGCCAAAAAGCAGTTTCTGTGCCGCGTCGGTGATGTATTTCACTCCAACGCTGGCAGTGCCGCCGGTTATGAGTTTCTTGTACTCGGCAAGGCGGCTCTCGGCGTACAGTCTGCCCTCGGCAGCGGTCAGGTTCAGCTCCACGCTCATGGCATCGCCCATACTTATGGGCGTTTCATAAGTGATAGTGCCCTCGGTGTTTATATATTTGCCGATTTTTATTCCTCTGAGATCAAAAGTAGGCATTTAATCCAATCCTTTCTGCTTAAAAAATAGGTTTACCTTTTGGTTCAAAATTTCCTCAAATTTCTTTACTGCGCGTTCCTCGGCTATTGTCCAGAAACGGGAACCGGGGTCGTTAGAGCGCCCATAGTTGCGGCTGAATGCCACTTGCCCATTGGACGCGCCGCTGTCGTTTTTCCCTGTGGGCTTCACCATAACATAGCGGGAGCCGTCCTTATCCTTGCCTTTTGATTTTTTGATAGAGCGTAGCAGAGAGCCGGTACGATATTCGCCATACTGATATATGGCCCGTTCGATTTCCTGTTTTGCATAGTCTGCGCCATCGTTCATCAGTTCGTCGTTTAGTTCGTCCATGCCGTCCCTTACGCCTTTTAGGGCCGCCTCCACCTCATCAAATCCGGAAAACTCAACGTTAGCCATATATCCCTCCTACGCCCACCGCGGTCATGGCAATGTGGTACAGTCCCGTGTCCACTTCGTATATTTCCGCGTCCACAGTGCAACTCCAGCCTGCCGCAGCGAGCCTGCCCTTGATATCCTTTATAGCCAGCTCGAACGGGGGAGTGTCGGTGTAGTAATCCACAGAGTACATCACGCCCGTTTCCTTTTCTGCGCCCTCTGCGTATAGCGTCCCGATCTGGCCCATGCACTGATACGTGATATAGCTGCGCTGGTCGCCCATGTAGGGCGGGTGGCATACGGTGTATCCATCCTTGAGTATCTCCGCTATGGTCATGCCGTCACCACCCTCTGAGCCTTAATCTCCAAAAATTCCCGGCGGTCGCCTATGTTGTCTATGCTGATGATCTCGTAAGGCTCGGCATCCCGCTCATGCCATATGCGGCACTCGACGGTCACAAGGGGCGAGTAGCGCATGGTTATGGTCACGGGCTGCCGCAAGTGCAGTTCTTCCGCCTGATATACCTCCGTACCGTGGGCATTCACCCACTTGCACCACACGGGGCCGGGGAAAACATTTTTAAAGCTTTCCGCGCTGAATCCGGCTTTGATGCTGTATTCCGGCGCTTTTATGGTGATTTTCGTTCGCATTTCGCCTGCTCCAGCTTTAATTGCCATCAAAACCACCAGCCTTTATATTGATTCAGCATCGCGCGAACCGCTATGTCTATCTCGGTCGTAGAACCCTGTATCACAGCCTCCCGGTTGGTGTACCAATGGCCTATGAGCAGGAGCATGGCCTGTCGCACAAGGTAGGGTGTCTCCTCGTATCCTGCGGTGTAGGTTATGACTGCGCCGGGCTTGTTTACCGTCACGGTGCCGCGGCGCACGTCTGCGGTATACTCCACCGCCTCGCCGTCCACTGTAACGCTGTCCACGCTTATCACGGGGCCACGCGGGAGTGTCATAGTGCCGCTCACCTCCGGGTAAGCGGTTATGGACTGCTCCGCAAATGACTTCCCGCAATAGTTCTCGCAATATTCGCGGGCCGCGCTTATGAGAGGAGCTATTATATCCTTGTCCTCGCTGGTATCGCCGGGGTTATTCCGCAGATGCAGTTTTACCTCTTCGAGGCTTAGCGGTTCCACTGCTGGGGGTTGTCTTGTTATTACCATTGTCAGCCTCCATGGCTATGGCGTAACAGCCCCTGATGAGCTGCCGCGCCGTTGCCTCGTCTATGTCAATGATGGAGCCGGGCGGGGTTACTCCCTCCGGCCCGGCTGCTAAGGTCAACATTTTGATTTTCATCAGCTCGCCTTCATCTTCAGGCGGCTGAACGCCTCGCCTACTACGGGTGCGCCGTCGCCATAGTACTCGACAACGTAGCCTATCTCGTTGTTGACGGCGTACAGCTCGTTAAGCACCTGTATGTAGAGGCCGTCGCTGTCGCATACCCAATAGCCGGTTTTAAAGTCGCCGTATACTGCCACGTACTTGTCCGTGGCTACGGCGTTAGGCGCGTACTCGGACATATATACGGGAGCGCCCAGCAGCATATCAGGCTGTCCTGCCTGCACGGAGGGCTGCCATATATACTGGCCGTCGCTGTCCTTGAGCTTTGCGATCATCTTGCAGAGGTCGCGGTGCATTACCCAGGAGGCCCCGCGCATATACTGGCCCTTCACGCCGTATTTGCACTCTATCAGGTCGTCGGTGGCCACGGCGGTGGCGGAAGCGGCGGTAACGTCGCGCCCGGTGGCTATGCCGCTGTCAGAGGCGGTAAAGATGCCCAAAGGCTGGTTAGTGCCCGTTCCGCTCATAAAGGCGTTTTCCTGCGCCGCCTCGATCTTGTACAATATGCGGTCAAGCACGGTCTGATCAGGGCTGGGTGCGTGGCGCATGAGGGTCTTGGATATCTTAATCAGTTTGGCAAGGCGCTGGGGCTTAAATTCGCGGCGGCCGAAGGCGATGGTCGCCTCTTCGGGGGCTGCCGCCACCTCGGTTGTCCATGCCACATCAGACGCATCGGTAGTCAGGCTGGGATACCCAAGGCTCTGTGCCTGACCTATGGGGCCCACAACGTTGCATATCTGGCGCATAAACATGTCATTTTTGAGCCCGGCTATGAGCTGGTTGACAAATTCCACGGGTGCGGTCAGATAACCGGCGGTAGCGTTTGTGCCAAGGGTCATGGTGGTGTTTTTGTACCTGGTTATGGACTCGGGATCGCCCTGCAGTGCACGGGCAAATACTTTAATGTGCTCGTCCTTCTTGTCGCCCAGCTTGTCGATCACTTCACCGGCGGCGCGTTCCCGCTCGAGCTGCTTCTGCTCGCGGATTATGTTGGCGTTGAGCGTGTCAAACTCCTTTTCGAGCCGGTTATAGGTCTCGGTGGATTCCGCGTCCATCACGCCGTCTTCAAATTTGTTCATTATTTCGCGCATCTGGGTTGCGACATTTGCGCGATCCTGCATCATTTCGTAGAGTTTCTTCATCGGTTACTTATACCTCCAAAATTTTTAGTTTAGTCGCTCTGAATCTCTTGCGCTGCTCCTGCAGTGCGGTGTTTATATCTGCTGCGGGCTGGATTGCTCCCCCGTTGTCAGGCTCCCTGTTTTCCGGCGGTTCCTTCGGCGCGTGCTTGTACAGCGCAAACCACTTTTCGGTATCCGCACAAGCCGCGACCTTTTTGTTTTCGATGAGTTCGTTTACAAAGCCCATATTAAGCGCTTCGGTGCCGCTCATCCACGTTTCTGCTGTCATAAGGGCGGATATCTCGTCCTTCTCCTTGCCGGTGCGGGCGGCGTATATGTCCGCTATCTGGTCATTGATGCGGTCGAGCTCGTCGGCGGTCCTGCGTAAGTCCTCCGCCCCGCCGCCGGCGTATGTCCATGCATTATGTATCATCAACGTGGCGTTTTCGGGCATTTTGATGGTATCGCCCGCCATGGCAACCACTGATGCGGCGGATGCGGCGAGGCCGTCTATATGCACGTTTTTTGCCGCCGGGTGGCGGTTGAGGATGTTGTACAGGCTAAATCCCGCAAAGATGTCCCCGCCGGGGCTGTTGATATACACATCAAGGGTGGATATATCCCCCAGCGCCGCCAATTCTTTTTGAAATTGCGCAGGGGTTATTTCGTCGCCCCACCATGACGTATCGCTGATCTCTCCGTACAAAAAAAGCTCACCGGCGTTGCCGAGAGCCTTAAACTCCCAAAATTTATTCATTTTTCAGGGATGCTCCTTTCGCTTGCGCGCTTTTAGGCGCGTTGAGTTTTGCGTTTTCCAGCGGCAGCATGTTGCCGTTGATAAAATATATCTTGCCCAGCCCGTTGGGTATGGGGTTCATATCCTCCAGTTCGCGGATATCGTCAGCACACATCACGCCGTTTTGCCGCATGGTGTTGTAGTAGCTCGTGCGGGTGGCGGTGTCGCCCCTCAGCAGGCTGTTTGTGTTGAATTTAAAATAATACTTCGCCTGCTCCGCCTCGCTCAACAGGTCACGGTAAAGGGCCTGCTCTATACGCACGGATAGGGGATTTATGCAGTCACGTACAAACTCGGCGCTCTGCTGCTCGATGTTCGAAAAGGTGGCCTTTTCCAGATCCATGCACATGTGCGGGGGAACGCCGAAAATGCGGCATATCTCGGTTACAGCCCATTTGCGGCTATCAAGGAGTTGTGTCTTTGACATGTCCCTGTCCCACGGCTGCGCCGTGGAGCCGTTTTCCAGAAACATCCATTTCCCGGCGTTTTCTGCGCCGCCGTAGTTGCTCTGGAAGTCCTTTTTGAAGCGCTCATATGCCGTATCGGAGAGTTGCCCCGGATAGGTTATATAGCCGCCGGGGGAAGTACCGGAAAAGCCCCTTTGCGCGTATTGTGTCATGCTGTTATTCAGTCCCAGCACGCTTGCGGCTATGGTCATTGGGTCTTCCGGCGTGCGGTCGCCAAATCTAAAACCGGGAATAAAGACAAAATCGCCCTCCCGGAGCGTTTCTGTTATGCCGTCATAGGTGACGTATATATACTGTTCCCCGTTTTCCCGGTTGGTGTACACTTCCGAGCAGCAGGAGGTGGGCAGATTTTTGAGGTGTCGCACAAAGCCGTATCTGTCCCGCACTATGCGGAGATACCCGCCGCGAGTGAGCAGCATGTTTGCCACAAGCATTTGCATAAGCTCATACGCCGTGGTGGTGCGGTTGGGCAGCACATACAACAGCTTATACAGGGGATGATCCCGTGCCTTTTGTTTGCCCTCCCCGGCATTTTTGTACATGTGCAGGGGCAACGCCGCCATGGTCTTGCTTATCAGGTCAACACACCTGAATACCGCCGCGACCTGCAGCGCCCCCTCTGCGCTTATGGCGTAACCCTGCCCTGCAAGGTACATCTGCCATGCGCTATCATCTGATACGGAGGGCAGTGTTTTAACGTCCGCCGCCCGTATTTCGTATGTTTTGCCAAAAAGTTTAAATCTCTTCACTGTTTACCTCACACTATTCTCAGGCCGCGGTGCTCGTATACGCTGCGCTTGGGTTCCAGTTTTACCGCCGCCGCCATCGCGTCTATCAGGGCGCACATCGGGTCTATCCGCTCTATGCTCCGGTTTTTCATGGGTTTTATGTTCTCGTTGCCGTCCTGGGCTACTACTACATTGCCAAACGCCCAGCGCCCGCAAGGGTTCCTCTCGTGGGTCATTTCGCCCTCGCGTAGAAGCCGCTCAATTTCCTTCATTGCTGGGGACATGCCGCTCATGGTCTGGGGTATGGTGATTATCTTCTGCGCCGCAACCTCCTGCTGCATGAGGGGGCGCAGGGAATCTATGCGCCACTCGTCCGCCGCAATATATTTGATGTCATAGTCCAGCATGAGCTTGTCCAGATAGTTGGCAATATAGGCGTAGTCCACACAGTTGCCGGGGGTCGCGTGCATATGCCCCGCCTGCACCCATTTGCCAAAAGGCACGTGGTCCCGGTGCTCCCGTTCCCGCATGTTTTCCTCCGGGATCCACGCATCCACAAAAAAGCGCCACTCCGTTTCCTCCGGCAGCGGTGGGAAAAGGGCCGCCACGGCGGTCAGGTCGGTGGTGCTGGACAGGTCTATGCCTACATAACAGGGCCGCCCCAGCATATCGGATTTATGCCAGCCCCCTTCGGTATCATCCCATAGGGTGATGGGCAGCCAGCCGGTGCGTTTAAGCGAGATCCATTGATTGAGCCGGAGCCACCGGAAGAGCTTCTCTGCCGCCGGGCTGTTTCGGGCCTTTATCGCCTCGCTGCGCACATTCTCAATTTTGATGGATACGCCCAGCGAGGGATTGGCTAAGTACCAATTTGTTTCATCGTATATGTCCGCGTCCTCAGGGACGGTATAGATTTTGGCGTAAAACGCCGGGTCTGTCAGTTCGCCGCTCAGCACCTTTGTTGCTATTTCGTGCTGTTCCCAACCCACACTTTTGCGGTCGGGGTCGTCGCCCGCGGTGGTGATGCACCATATGAGCTGCTCATTCCGTGCAGCACCCGTACCAAATGTCAGCACGTCCCACAAGTCCCGCTTGGGGTGGGCGTGTAGTTCATCTATGATGACCACGGAGGGGTTAAGGCCGTGTTTGGTCGCCGCCTCTGCCGACAGCACTTTAAAGCGGCTGTGTGTGCGGAGATTCAGCATTTCCTTCGTGCTGTCTTTGATTTTGATTATCTTGGACAATACTTCGCTTTGCTCCACCATGCTCTTTGCGGCGTTAAAAGCTATTGATGCCTGGTTCCTGTCTGCGGCGCCGCAGTATATCTCGCCGCCCGGTGCGTCCATGACCAGGTGATACAAGCTCAGCGCGGCAATAAGTTCGGTCTTGCCGTTTTTCTTGGCGATCTCCAAATATGCCATGCGGTACTGCCGCATGCCCTCGGCGGTCACGGTGCCGTATACGGAGTTTATGACCTCTATCTGCCATGGTAAAAGCACAAAGGGTTTGCCGTAAAAATCGCCGGTATGTTTAAGGGCCTGTACAAACTCGATAACTTCGAGGGCCTTGTTCGAGTTAACCACCGTACTTGCTCAGATATGCGGCCATGGGGTCGCTCTCTGCGGCTTTTTTCGCTGCTGCTACACCCATGCGAGCACGGCCCACCGGCGACAGGCACAGCTGCTCGGCGTATTTTATGATATTCTGCCCCTCCCGGCGCATGATGGTGATATATGGGTTTTCCGTTGGCTTGCCGTCCGCCGCCCGGTATATAAGCGGGCCGTTTTGGTATTCCGCCTCGGCTTTTTGGTATATCGCCACACTCTCGCAGTAGGCAGCGAGGGCGGATATGTCCAGATCGTTAATTATCGGGGTGTCGAGCTGGCGGTAGAGCTTTACTACCCTTTTCCATTCCTTCTTCGCCTCCGGGGACAGGCTTTTGGGTGGTTTTAATTTGTCGGAGCAGCCGGTAGGTTCGCCATTCTCCCGGTTTTCCATTGTGTCTTTGGTATGCCGGTTTTTGCCGTTATCGACGAGCTTTAACGGCCTCGGCTTTCTCCCTGTCGGCATAGGCTCCTCCTTTCTCAAATTCTGTATTTGCCTATGATTTTTTTGTGTCCTTTGACGCTGTTGCAATGTATGCAGGCGGGCTGGTGATTGGCGGTATTCCAAAAGCGCGGGTCGCCCGGCCCGTCAGGCGGGTCTATGTGATCCACGCACCGCGCCACCATAGTGCAGCCATCGTCCAGCCGCAGGGCGCAGAGTTGATGTTCCGGGGCCGACAAATACCAGCGGGAGTATTTGCTCCATCGGGCATCATATCCGCGCTGCCGGGAGCTGCCCCGCCGCTCGTCCTGGGCGTGTATCTGCTCCTGCTGCCGCAGTTCGTCCGCCGTCCGGTGCTCATCGCAGTATCGTCCGGCGGTCAGCGCATTACATCCAGGGTACTGGCAAAAATGTAGGGCTCGGCTTGCCATATTGCCGCTCATCTCCCTCAAAATGCTCAAGGGCCGCTCTTCGCAGCCCTTTTGATGGTATTATTATAGCACATAAAGAGTGTGGGAAAGTGTTGAGTTTTATTTATCTCGTTACACAATAGGTTTTGGTTTCATGATGTGCGGTGCGGTTCGCGCATAAAAGGTTTTTGCCTTATTATTTTATTCTGTTTATCTTTTTGGTTGACTTTTTAATCTGACAGGTATATAATATAGACATAACAAGAGAGGAGATAAAAGCAATGACTAAAGCATTTGAGAACCGTGTAAAGAGGGAATTGACAGTAGATACCAGAACCTACCGTTATAAGTATGAATGCATCATCAACCAGGGCACAGCCGTGATCAAGCGCTTGCCCGTAAATGAATTAAATACTACCGCCGCGATAGACGGTCAGGAGACGGTCAAGATATACAAATAACGCAGAGTGACGCCCGCAAGGGCGGTAATGCGGCAGGCCGGTCACAAGCCCGGCGGCAAAAAGGAGGATGTAAAACATGACAGACAACACAGTTAAGGCCCTGGGTCGGGCGTATGGTATAATGGCGGCGCAGCTCCCCGACATCATCGGGGCGCACTGCCGGGTGCAGACAGCTAATATGTGGCCCATCCGTGGGCTGGGTGAGGGCTTGCGGTATATGATTATTAACCGCAAGCTCACCCCGGAGGTCGATAGAGCCATACGGGACGCGCTGCAAGGCGCAGAGGATATAACCGAGGGCGACCACGCGCTGCCGCTCAACCAACAGGGCATGTGGGAGCTTGCATATATGCAGGGCCGGTGCGCTCCCGTGCTCAGCGACGGCGAGTATTTGCGGGATCAACTCAAGGCCCGTGGCCTGACGTTGGAGCAGGCCGCCGAGGCCTGTGAGGTAAGCAAGGCCGCAGTGCATTCGTGGTGTGCCGGGGTCAAACCGATCCCCCACGCGCGGCGGGAGCTGCTGGCGGCAAAGTTTGGGATAATGATATAAGAGGGCTATGTCAGCCCTCTTATACGGTATTCTCTTTACGCTGCTATTCTGCCTATCAGCCTGTCTACCCCCTGTCTCTCAAGGGTCTTCGCCCAATCAATCGAGACGTGCATTTGCTGCGCTATCCGCTCCCAATATCCCCCTTTTGCCACTCCGTATTTAACGTACCGCAGTCTTATTGCCTCATATTCCAGCGGCGGCAAGCACATCACTTCAAATTCTATCATTCCCACCCAATGGTCGAGATTTTGTAATTCGTCTTCCAGCCGTTTTTTCTTCTTTCGCAGTCTTTTTAATTCCCGCGAAGCTTTTATCACCGTGGCCGGAGTGCTGTCCGACAGCTCGGTACCGTGCGGCAGGCCCGTAATCTGCTGCGGGTGAAGGTCGTATTGCGCTTCGATCTCCTCGTCAACGCTAATTAACAACCGCTCTTTTTCCGTCCTCGTGCGCTCTGCATTACCCCAATACATCAGCAGTCGCCGCACGGCTGCCCGCTCATCTCGCCTTTCCCGCGTTGCTTTTTTCGGATTCAATTTTTCGCCTCCTTTTTGGATTAAAAACCGTCGTTTTTGATGTAATTTTACAAATCTTTTCGATGACCAATTTGCCGCCGCCGTTTATTTGTAGTTTTGTTGTTTTGGGGCGCCCCATTGCCGTTCATTTTTGAAGCATCTCAAAAATCGAAAAATTTTTCTTCCGATGGGCCGCCCCGGTACCACGGAGGGTTGATTTAGCTTTTTGATGCCCCCTCCCCTCTATTTCGGCCTGTTTCTTCCGGCACAGGTTTGCCGTGTTCCCTCACCGGCGGAGTTGCCCCCGAACTCTCCAACGCTTTTCTCTGTCATTCATTTCAGCACTTCTTTCCGTGCTTATAGGGCCGCCCACGATTATAGGCCATCTTTTGTCGCACAATCTCGTCCACATCCAGCTCCTCATGCCCGAACCAGTCCAGTATCCTAATAAGGCAATCGGCCATTTCGACGGCTATGCCCTCGGGCTTGCCGCCCACGCCGGGGTAAATCATGTCGCGACCGGCGCGGTACTCCTCTACAGCCTCGGACAGCTCGCTATGGCACAGGGCGACAATCTCCAGCAGGTTGCAAGGCTCGTCCCACCAGCCATGAGCAACGGCGTTTTCGTGTATTTCCTTCGCCAGCTTGTACAGCGGTTCTTCGTTGTTGTGGATCGTTATCATTTTTCTCCCTCCCATATCAGTGGCCTTCCTTCTGCGTCTACCATTACGCACATGCCGCCTTGGTATGTTTTTAGGTATTGTATTCCCGTGAGGTTATCGACATATATCGTATACAATGCACCCGTTTCCAGCGTTCGCAGTCTGTAAGTACCAGCTTCGGCCTTTCCACACCCGCACAGGGCGAGGGTCAGCAGGGTTAATATTGTTATTGCTATTACTCGTTTCATTTTTCCTCCTTCGGTGGTTCTGGCAATGGCATCCAATGAGTAACCTCGGCACGTCCACGATGGATAAAGTGGTCGATTGCCAGATACCCTTTGTCGATATTTGGCACTCCATTTTTACTTCTGGTAGCCACCAGCACTTCCACTTGGTCTTCAGGTAATCTATCCCTCACGCTTATCCAGTTCATCAGTTACCTCCTTCGGGGGGCTCCGGCATGGGCATCCACGCAATAACAGGATTACCTCTAAACCATAGTCCGCCAAACTTTTCTATGGGATATAAAAGCCCCAGCATGTCAATGTCAGTGCTGCCGGGATCGTAGTAATACCACCATTCCGGCAATAATTGTCTCATGCGTATCTCGCCGCGAAAAATCTGTCCATCTTGCAGCAGGATAATCACCGGTTCCTTTTCTTCTGGTAGTCTGTCTCTCACTTTAATCCAGTTCATCGGCTTCCTCCTTATCCATTTTTGCCCCGCAGTTGGGTCAGTAATTTTCTGCTATGGCTGTTCTCCTTCTGCACTCTGAACATCTGTATGTTTTTCTAAAAACAGGAATATCACCTCTATGTGTAGGTTTCCAAAACGAGCTATCAATGCCTATCCACCGTCCATGCACCATAGGGGCATAATCCACCATTTCTTCATACGAGCAAACCCCTTCGTTGCAATAACCGCCGGTCTTTTCGCATATCCCAGCGTGTTGTTCATGTATGCAAAACTTAGGCATTATCTCTCCTTTCGCCCCAGCTACAAAAATCATTATCCGTCTCCCATGTGTGCTGTTCTCCGCACTCACAGCGGTAGAACATGGCGCAATCCTCCGTACCCCGGCGAATGCAGTTTTCACACCGTACCACTTCTGCAACATCGGCGGCAGGGATATCCTTCAAGTCGATTTCCTTGATGTACCTGTGCAATACAACTCCGCTCAATTCAGGGTCGTGGTGCTTTACTTCAATAACCTTTTCCAGCGCCTTTTCTCGCTCTATGTACTCTTTAGCCATTGTCAGTACCTCCTATTTCTGCCAGATCACAACCATGCTTGGGAACGGCGCTGGCATTGGCCGCCCATCGCGATCATGTATGGGCTTGCCCTTAATCTCGAATTTGAGCCGCCCACGGATGAAGCGAATTTCGGCTTTGCCGAGTATGTACTCGTGAAAGCTGGATCTGTCTGTCCGGGCGGGTATCAGCAGCACAACCGTTGTGTTGGGTTTCTGTGCCTCGCGGTAGCATTTCTCCGTCCATTGTCCTGTTTCCCTGTTACCATAGGGCGGATTGCAAAACACTGTTTCGCCCTGCCAATTTTGCAGTAAACCGTTATCCTTTTTTGTGAAATACTTCTCGCATTTGTGGTTGGCGTCGCTGGCCGCCGCGTCCAGTGTGAAATTAGACTCGGCGTTTAGCTCATCAAACAGGCTTTGCGGCGTTTCCCAGTAGTCCTTGTCGCTCGAAAACATAGTGGTGAGATTAGTCATTTTCCTTGCCTCCTGTTTCTGCCGCCTCCATGCGCTCATTGAGCCGCTCAATCTTCTTGGTAATCCACTCTGCCATCTGCCCGCCTACGTTGAATATGCAACAGAGCTGCCACAGCATTATCTGTACGTCAGCCATTTCCTCTGCAAGATGGTCAGAGTTCGGCTTGCCACGCAAAGCTTTGGTCAGTTCTTTTTGTAGCTCTGCACATTCCTCGATGGCGACTATGGTCTGGATGGGTTCGCCGTATTTCTCGATGGCTCTGCGCAGAATTTTCATTGTGTTTTTACTGTTCACAGTTCAGTGTCTCCTTTCAAATACTCCTCAATCACCGCCGCCGCGCAGGGCCAGCCGTAGCAGACCGCGCAATAGTAGCCCTCGGCCATAGCGCCGCTCATAAACTCGTTTTGATTTGGCGTTGGATTGTTGGCGCCAGTTTTGAGCTCGACGTATATGCCATGGTAGCCGCCCCGGGCCGCAGGGATAAATACATCGGGCACGCCGGAATGTACCCCCTGCCATATCAGCCGCACAGCGGTGCGCTTATCGCGTAAGCCGCCGTTGGGTATGTGGTGGTAGAGCGTCAGGGCCGGATACTGCGTCCGCATCATCCGCGCCCAGTTGGTCAGGGCGGTCTGGTGCTCGTCCTCTTTGCCTATTACCGGCTGGGCAGGTCGCCATACGGGTATACCCGCCCGGTTGGGGGTCATGGTGTAATCTTTCAGCAATTGTTTTTTACCTCCTTTTTGATATCGTCGTAAAATCCGACGCATTTACAAGGCCCCGGCAAAAGCCTCGCGCTTTGCGCCGCTTAACACCGCCGCTTGGGCGGGATTTTGACATATTTGAAATAGGTAAAGCCGAACTCTGTCGCGCCGCTCTCGACGAGGATATAATCTTTCGGAGAGCGCGGCGGTTTGGCCGGCGTGTAGTTGCGTTTTATTGGTTTTGTCTGCTCCCTGCCGCAGGGGGCAAGGTTGCGGGTCGCCATGTAATGGTGCCCGCCCTGCTCCGGTGTCCAGTGGTTAAAAAGGTAATTGGCCAATCCCGTATAATCGGGGCCGTGGTCTATGCCGTCATAGTGGATGTGCGCCCGGAGGTGCTCGCAGCGGTTGACGCTGCCCAGCGTCCATTGTTTGCGTATAGCCTCCTCCGGCACTCCGTCCGTCAGCATATGGGCGTGTATGCGGTGGGTGCTCTTGCCCCGGCCCATGTAGATAACGATTTTTGCCTCCGGGTAGGCGTAGAGCAGCCGGCGGCGGAAATTGACGCAGAGGCGGCGAAAATCCTTAAAATCGTGTACCTCGTGCTCGTCGTCCTGGGTCAAAGTGCTGTATAGCGAGGCCGGGGTGAAGTTCTCGTTGATGATCCGGGTATGTGCCCGGCGGGCTACCTCAGAGTTAAACCGCGCCCTTTCCTCGTCCGTCTTAAACCTTGGTTTTCGCGGGCGGTAGGGTTTTTGCGTCCTGTCGCCCACGGAGTATATGATCCGCTCCAGCACCACGCCGGAATATATATCACGCCGTACCCGCTGCATGGCGGCCTCCTTTTTTAATAATCAGGTCTTGGCCCTTTGCCGGGGGCGGTGGTTTGCGGTGCGGGCGTTTCCCCGTTGGCCGCACCTGCCGCCACCCTATCAATGGAGGACCGGGTGATTGCCGCACCCGGCAAAAGGTCAAGTCCTGCCCGTGTTACCGGGCAGGCTTTAATGCGTGTATGTCCTCGGTTTTCTTCGTGCGGCGCGGGATAAATATCTGCTCTATCACTTTGTCGCTGTGGTCGTCCATGAGCCTGTCCGCCTCAAGGATATGCAGCTCCTGCCCGTCAATGCACAGGCGGCATGAGCCCTTGTACTGGGCATATGTCCGTCTGGCTTTTGCGAAGTCGTTGGTCTCAATAATGGTCTGCGTCCCGGCGGGCGTACGGATCAGGATTGTATAGGTGGGCAGCGTTCTTTTTTTCATTTTCTTTTCCTTTCTTCTTCCCTTCTTTTTGCCTTGTACTCGTTGTACATCGCCCTATACCGGTAGCTGTCCCCGAATACGTTCCACGCGGCCTTTACAAGATTAGGCTCGTAGGGACGTATTTTTTCAAGTTCTTCTACCGCCTTCGCGGATATCGCACAGCCGCAGCAGCCAGTACGTTTTAGGCCGTAAACCTCGTAAGCATCGGAGTAGCGGATACCGTAGTAGTCCTTGTACCATGCCTTATCAGCATCGGATACATAGTACAGAGGTTTGAGCCGGTATTGTCCGTTTGCCGTCTGGGAGAAGCAGAGCGATGTATTATCCTTTCTGGGCACAGACCTCATGCCGCCCTCGTCTCGGCGCTCTCCGGTTATAACCATGTCAAAGCCTTTTTGGACGTTGTGCGCAACGGCCTTTTTGCAAACGTTGCAGCAGTGGTTACTTATTTTGAACTGTGGCGGGTTTTCTTTGATGAAATCCAACATATATTTGGACGAGTTGATTACGAGCTGAATTTCCGGGCGTGGTTCGCCTTTGCCGTTACAGCAGCAAAGAAAACTTATCGTTGTTTTGCAGCCCGGATAGCGTTCGCACAGTTCCGCATATTTTGCCGCCTTGTCCTCTGCTTCGGCATATTCATCCGCGATGCTCAGAGGTATGTTCTTCTTCTGTACGCCTTCCAAACCGGCGGACATTATTTTTGATACAAATGGTTGTCCATACTCTCTTGTCGCCAGCACAATATTTTTCTTCGGGCGATATTCTGTAATTTCAACGCCGTACTTATCTGCCGTCTCGCGGACGTGACGCTTTGTAGCCGCCATTTCAAGGCCGGTGTTGAAGAAACAATATTTAATTGGCGGAAGGTCGAATGTGTGCCGCACTTCCTCGATCAGGTGCAGCATAATATCGCTATCGCTGCCGCCAGAATAGGAGCATATCGCGTTCGGGTGTTCCACGAGGCGCTTTGCAACTATGCTTTTTATGGCCTCAAACTTCTCAGGTGCTGCAAAATCGGCATAAGCCGGTCTGTCCGTATAAACTCTGCTGTGAAATTGCTCTTTTGACATTTTTTAGTCCTCTCCCAAATCCCCGATTAGGTCAACGCCTATTTTCGCCAGCTCGTCGGCGGAGTATTGGTGCTGAATGTGGTTCATAAAATAACTCCCAGCGATTTTTTTGACGTTGGTTTTCGCCGCCGCAAGGTAGCCCTCAAATTTCTCGCTGTTAAACAGGGTGCAGGGGCGCATATACTCCTGCATGCTTGTCCCCTTCCACGTTGCCCAGCGGCCGTCTATTACCCGGCGGCAGTCCTCCGGCGTATGCCCCTCCGTAATGCGGGCGTTGATATAGCTACGGTTTTTTGGCGTTTTTTGGTATTTAGTCCCGGCGATGGTGTTGAGGTAGTCTATTACCGCGTCGGCGGCGGTCGTGTCAGTGATCGCATTGCGGGCGGTAATCTCTCCGGTCTCCCGGTCTATCGTTACTATCAGGGCGGGCCTGCCGTTGATGCTAACAGCGGCCCGGCCTTTTGTGTCCATGTGCTCGCCCACGGAGCGCAGGAGCATGTCATATATCTCCCGGCTTTCCATGGGTTATATCTCCTTTTTCTCCTTTTTGGTCTCGCTGCGCTCTATGGCTATGCCGATAGCGGCGGAGCCGGTGCTCTTTACGGTGGCCTTAACTCCGTCCGTGGTGGTTATGACCGCTTTATCTACAAATCCGCCGTACACCCGCTCGGCAAGCTGCCGCAATATCTCTCGCGTCTGCTCGTCCACGGCTATGCGCTTCTGGTGCGGGTTGCCTGCAAAAAGCTCCTCGATCACGTCCTCTGCCTTTTGCAGGGCTTCGATGCGGTCGCTCTCTCCCCGAAGGGCAGCCTCGTGAGCGTCACGGTCGCGTCTGGCCTCCTTGCAGTCACATATGAGGGTAGCTATCGCGTCCTCGTCCGGGTCGTCGATGTTTGGGTGTAGGGCTAAATAGCTCTTGATGTTGATTATCTGCCCGCAGTAGCGGCAGGCGCCGTGAATCCTTTCCGTTGTTTCCATTTTGTTTGTCCTCCTTTGATATGTTTTTTCGCAGTCTTTTTACGAGCAATAGCTTTCCAGCACTGTCAATCTGTAACTGCCGTCCTTGTCCGGCGTATCGTCAATCTGTACCGATTGAGGGATTATAAAAGCGGGGACGACACCAAACGTGAAACACGAGTCGAAGTCGTGGGCGGAGCCGTCCGCGTAGACGCACCAGGCGTCGCCAGAGAATTTCCGCGAGGAAAGCCACCAGAAAGCTGCCGAGCCGTCATATGTCTTTATTCGGCTATTCCTTCCCGTGAATATAGGGCATGTGAAGCCCTCGTCCACACCGTGGTTGTCGCCGCAGCCTACCATGGTCAACGTGGGGGCGAACACTTTCCGTGTTATATCCTCAGCGCCGCTGCCGTTATATAGCGGGATCGTGCTGGGGATAATCAGCTCCTTAAGCTCGTCGGGGTAGCTGTCGTATATTTCGGTCATGCGTTTGTCCAGGTCGGAATCGGCGTACTCCGCGCTGTCGCCAAACCAGCACCGGCTGTGTATCTCTTTGCGAATAAACGCGGCTACGCCTGCGCCGAAGAAGCCCAGGGTGTAGTCCGCCAGCTCGTAGGTTCCGTCCTCGCGGCGCTCGGGGATTTTGATGTTGGTTCCGAATGGTAGTTCTCCTAATTTCATTTTTTATGTCCTCCCTTTGATATGTTTTTAACTCATTCGCTCCACTTGTCTGGCGTTGAGCTTGCCGCGCTCGATCAGTTTGTATATTTCGTGCCTGTCGATGCCCAGCCGCTCCCTCGTCTCCTGCGTTGTCAGCCACTCGCCGTCTACTTCAACGATCCACTTCCTGTATATACGCGGCGGCTCACTTTTCCCGTCCGGCAAAAACAGCGGGCAGGCGCGGATGACGTAGGACTGTATAATTGTCGTGTAGTTTTTGCCGTGGTAATAGTTGCTGCCCTTCAGCGTTGTCTCCCTTGCCTCCCAGCCCTCAACGGGTTCGGGATCGGCGCGGCGAGACCAGCTGCAGCCCATGCCCGGCGCGTTTGTCGCCCTCTGGCACCGCCAGCACAGGGTTTGTCCGGTTGTGCACGCTTCCATGTCTATCTCCTTTTGCGGGGCGCGAAGGCAAAGCCCGTCATTATACCGATCACAAACATCGGCACTCCCCAGCTAAAAAATGCTCCCCACATATCAATTGTCCTTTCCCGTTGCAACGTATAAATTGATGTAGTTGTTGTTGGCGTCCATGCACAGCAGGGACGCATCGAGTAGGGCGGCTACCGTTCTGTCGCAGACGGCGGGAAGAATATCCTCCCTCCTGAAGTCTCCGATCAGCGCCCCGTCCGGCGAGTGGTACAGTCGTACCCGTTGTGTTTTCAGCAGGGCGATTATGGGTAAAAGCTCCCTTACTTGCATATGTAATCACTCCTCCACTTACGGTATCTCAGCTTTTCCTCGTCCCAATCCGGGTATTTGGCCATGAGATAGGCGCGGAGGGCCTTTCTGATCTCCGGCCTGCGTTCTGAATTGTCGTAATCCCTGTGGCACTCGGGGCATAGGGTGACGATGTTCTCTTCTATTCCCTTCCCGTTATGGGAGCGAGGGATGAAATGCGCGTCAGGGTTGCCGGGCCTGCCGCACAGGACGCAGCAATGATGGTCCCTCTCCCATACATACCGCTTGACTTTGAGAGGTATTTCGCATGCTTTTGTGCGTTTGCTTTTCATGGCTTTTTTACGAGCAATAGCTTTGCAGCTCCGTCAATCTGTAGCTGCCGTCATTATCCGGTGTGTCGTCAATCTGCACCGATTGAGGGAGTATAAAAGCGGGGACAACCCCATCCGAGTACGAGGGGTTGCTGATGAAGGTGGAGCCGTCCGTGAGGACGTACCACGCGTTGACAGAGGAGCACTGTGAGGAAAGCCACCAGGCAGCAGCCGAGCCGTTAAAGGTCTTTTTGCGGTTATTCCGGCCAGTGAATATAGGCCATGTTAAGCCCTCGCCCGCTCCTTCATTGTCGCCGCAGCCTACCACGGTCAACGTGGGGGCAAACACCTTGCGGGTTATATCCTCGGCGCCGCTGCCGTTATACAGCGGGATCGTGCTGGGGATAATCAGTTCTTTAAGCTCGTCGGGGTAGCTGTTGTATATTTCCGTCATGCGTTCGTCCAGGTCTGATCCGGCGTATTTTGCGTTACCGCCGAACCGGCACAGGCTGTGTATGTCTTTGCGGATAAACGCAGCCACGCCTGCGCCGAAGAAGCCCAGGGTGTAGTCAGCCAGCTTATAGCTGCCATCTTTTTGTCGCTCGGGAATTTTGATGTTTGCCCCGAATGTCATTTCTCCTAATTGCATTGTTTTGCGTCCTCCTTATGATCTGATACCCTCCGGCGGCGCGGGCTATCGGCAAACCCGTCCGCGGGAGACGCACCGGGCCTGAATCCTGTTTATACTCGCCCGGTCGAGTTGCTAACGTGCTGTTGTGGGTTTGTTAGGTCATTCGCATCACCTCCCGCGAAAGGAGACAGCAGAGGGCGGTGAGCAGAAGCAGCGTTTTGTCGGACATATCAGGTGGTCTGTGTATATCAAAAAGGAGATTATAAACTCTGCCCATCGGACACCGGCCCAAGATGCCGCCCTCTGCTCTCCCCTTTCGCACGGGGAGCTACTGCACTTTGTATTTACAATCGTCGTACTTATGGCGGCGGGTAGCCTTTACCCTGGGCTGATCCGCTGTCTTGTCCTCTACCATGGAGGCCATGCTCCGCACCAGTATGAGGGGGGCGTGGCCGTCGGCGGCGGTCGCCATGAGGCGCCCATCCCTGCACATGGCGCGTATGGTGCCGGGGTCTACGTTGATGATCTCGGATGCCCGCTTGGTGGTGACATACTCGCCGTGCATCTTCACCATGCGCTCCTCCAGCGCTTCAACGCTGTTTATGCGCTCGTCCACGGCGGCGGTTATCATGTCCCGCAGGAGCTTGTCAAAGTTATCCATGGCGGTTTCCTTTCTGTGGTATAATCAAAAGTAAAAAGGGGTTTTATGCTGAGTTTTGCTTCTTTCCGTATTCTTGTTTACGCTTATTTTCATCGGGGCTTCGGCGTATCCGATGTTGACCGTATCGTGGGCAGAAAGTTCACACAGGGCTGTATAAACCAGCTGTATAACAAGAACTTGATATCCGTCAGGTACATCGCCGAAGGCCGTAACGGGCTTTTATTGCTCATAACGCAAGACGGTCGCGGTTTCCTGCAAAGATCACTTGTTGGTGCGCTGGTTACAGCAGTTTCTCTATCGCTTGCAGTATTAGCCCTAATATGACGAGCGCTCCGAGCACGAATATTTGCGTTTGCGTCCGCCTGATTTCTTCGTAAAGGCTCAGCAGCTTCTTGTCCGCGTCCTGCTCTTCCCATTTGCACGTCCACTTGTCTCTAAACATCATGCCGCTCACCTCCTATGTTGTCTGTTCG
>ENA-OPEC01000397-OPEC01000397.1-human-gut-metagenome-genome-assembly--contig:-NODE-397-length-37850-cov-4.090197_pt1 | contig 37850 bp, 27 predicted proteins | sample MGYA00241622_ERZ501507 | MGnify/ENA primary metagenome ERZ501507 (study PRJEB25962, sample SAMEA2042582) | human gut metagenome | biome: human gut; feature: human-associated habitat; material: faeces... | reverse complement strand
CAGACGTGCTCTCGGCATACAGATGATACCATACGTGATTATCGTCGACGGCAAGGGCAATATCGTATATAAGCACAACGGATATACCGATGGTGCTGAGAATGAACTGATAGAGAAAGTCAGAGAGTTGATAAAATAGGCTGATTGGGCAATTTGGCTAATTAGTCTAATTAGGCCAATTAGACTAATTAGACCAATTAGACTAATTAGACAGATTAGCCCAATTAGAAAAAAACAACATCATGAAAAGGAAATACATACTAATCACAGCACTCGTCGCTGTTGCGTCAGCACAGGCGCAGGTCGACTTGGGCAACGGCTATTCCCTCACAGGAAGTGTGCAGAGCGATATGCTTGCGCCCACCGGTAAGCAGGCCGATGGCTCAAACGAAGACTTCCGCACCAATACATACGCCGATGTGAGCCTGACGAGCAAGCATCTTGATTTGGGCGTAAGGATGGAGTATCTTGAACATCCGCTTCCCGGCTTCGAGACCGACAAGGGCTTCAAGGGCTGGGGACTGGCGAACATTTATGCCAAGATGCACGCTAAGAACTTCGAGGTGACACTGGGTAATTACTACGAGCAGTTTGGTTCGGGCTTCATTCTCCGCACATACGAGGAGCGCAGTCTCGGCATCGACAACTCGCTGCTTGGCGCACGCGTTGTGGCACGGCCCTTTAAAGGCGTGCAGTTGAAGGCCCTCACCGGCTATCAGCGTCACTATTGGACATATAACGACGCCCTCGTCTCGGGTGCTGACATCGAGCTTAGCCTTGACCAGTGGTTCCGCGGACTCTCCGACAAAGGCGCGAGTCTGACAGTTGGCGGCTCATGGGTGAACAAGCATGGCGACGACAAGGCAGAAATACCCGCCGATGCCACCCACATCCTCAACTTCCCGAAGAACGTAAACGCGTATGACGTGCGCGCCAACTTCAACAAGGGCGGACTTAATATCCTTGCAGAATACGCGCAGAAAGACGCCGATCCATCGTTCAAGAACAACTACATCTACCGCAAGGGATATGTGGGAATGCTCTCGGCCTCATACTCAAAGAAAGGAATGTCGGTGCTGTTGCAGGCCAAGCGTTCCGACAACTTCACGTCGGTAAGCGACTGTACGGAAAGCGGCAGCGGCTCGGCCATCAACCATCTGCCCGCATTCACCGAGGACCACACATACGCGCTGGCTGCCATCTACCCATACAACACCAACAAGAACGGTGAGTGGGCCTATCAGGCACAGCTCGGTTACAACTTCAAGCGCCGCACGGCGATAGGCGGAAAGTATGGCATGAACGTCAAGGTGAACTTTTCCCACGTACACGCCATCGACATGACACCCAAAGGCAGTGCCGCACTTCCCAACCTCACTCCCGGCAGTTGGGGTACCGACGGCTACGGATCAGCGTTTTGGAAGTGGGGCGACGAGACCTTCTATCAGGATTTGAACGTGCAGATAGAACGCCGTATCACAAAGGGCTTCAAACTCAACCTTATGTACATGAACCAGTTCTACAACAAGACTGTCGTTGAGGGCGAGGGCGGAATGGTACACAGCAACATCTTCATCGCCGACGGACTCTTCAACCTCAGCCCCAAGACGAAGCTGCGTGTAGAGGGACAGTACCTCACCACCGGTGAGGACGAGGGCGACTGGGCTTTCGCTTTGGCTGAACTGTCATTGGCACCCCACTGGATGTTCACGGCCTCTGATATGTACAACTGCGGTGAGACCAACGCTCACTACTGGCAGACATACGTGACATACAACATCAAGTCGCACCGCATACAGCTTGGCTGGGGACGCACCCGTGCAGGATATAACTGCTCAGGCGGTGTTTGCCGTTACATCCCGCAGACCAAAGGCTTCACATTGTCTTACAACTATAACTTCTAACGCGTCATGAGAAAGTTCTTATATACATATATAATAATAGGTGTGGCCATGCTCGTTGCCTCATGCAGCGACATGGACGACAACGAGCGTTTTACCTACGTGAAGCCCGCCCCGGTGGCGCGCTGCGTATTGCTCGAGGACTACACGGGTCAGCTTTGCATAAACTGCCCTAATGCCGCAGGTGTGATAGACCAGATACACGAGGTTTATGGAGACAACGTGATTGCCGTGGGCATACATGGCGGACGTCTGTCGCTGCCGAGCGAGTTTAGTGATTTGGGACTTGCAACCGCAGAGGGCGAGGAATACTACAACAATGCCGGTATGCCGTCGCAGCCTTCGGGCCGCATCAACCGCAAGGGCACTCCTTCTACAATAGACTCTTGGCAATCGCTCGTAGCAACGGAGATAGAGAAGACCGCTCCCGTGTCGTTGGCACTTGCTGCCGGTTACGATGCTGATTCGCGCACTGTCAGCGTGTCTGTCGACGCGAAGGGCGTAGACGGAAATGTGAACGGAAAGCTCCAGCTTTGGATTATAGAAGACAATATCGTGGCTCCTCAGAACCAGCCTGATGGTTCCATGAAGATGGATTATATCCATAATCATGTGTTCCGCGGCAGCATAAACGGCACGTGGGGTGAGGACTTCACCATTGCCGAGGGAGCGGAGAAGAATATCACCGCCAACGCTGTGCTAAAAGCGAACTGGAAGCCGGAAGACTGCTCTATCGTTGCCTTTGTATATGACTCCACAGGAGTGTTGCAGGCAGCTAAGGTGTCATTAGTTGTAAATGACGATGACAATGCGGGCGACAATGAGGATAATGAATAATAACAATAAAGAAATAATGCAATGAATACATTTAAGATTTTAGCAGTTGCCGTGGCTCTGACGTTCGGGGCTGTATCGGTAAACGCACAAAAAGACAAGACATTCAGTTTCATCGATGCCGCAGGTAATGAGGTGGCAGATGGTAGCTCTTTAGTTTTTTATGCGGCAAAAACGGAAAAGGTCCCAGGATATCCTTTTCTTGGATATAAAATAGCTGCAACATCTGGTTTAAAAATCAGGAACAACTCTAATAGTGATGCAAAGATAACGGCAAAAGTAATAGCTTCTGCCAATCCCAAGAGTGGTGTTGCAAAAATATGTATCCCTGGAACTACGTGTATAACACAGGCAGGAGAATTTTTTACAGAAGAAGGTAATGTGCCGGCAAAACAGGTCGAAGAGTTACATGTAGAATGGCTTTTCGATGAAAAGAAACCGGATGTATATTGTGAGGAACAAGAGACATTGACAATATATAGCGGTGCTAATAAACTTGAAGGTCCTACTATTAGTATCCGTTGGATTTATGCCGACCCTACGGGCATTACCGACATTGAGTCTGCCGACAACGCCACAGAGGTTGCGCGCTACGACCTGAACGGCAGAAAGCTGACTGCTCCGCAGAAGGGACTCAACATCATAAAGCTCTCTAACGGCAAAACCGTGAAAAAAGTGATAAAATAACGTGAGTCCGATGGATTTCCGATAGCTGTAATAATGCGTCTTGAGTTACAACTCACATTAAATAAAAACTTAAATATGAAATTATGAAAAAGATTTACTCACTCATTGCCATAGCATTGTTGTCGGCGACAACACTCATGGCACAGCCGGCATTGCCGTCGGGCATCAGCCCTGTTAAGGCACAGAGCGTGCAGAACGCACCGAATATCAAGACAACTGGCACGCTGCAACCGGTGAAGGCAGCAAGAAAAGCCGCTCCGTCGATAAATATCGGCATGAGAACTGCTGCGGAGCCGAAGGCCGAAGGCCTCGCCGCAAACCAGAAACTGGCCGGCGTATATACGACCGATTCATACAACCAGGACCCGACGCTTGCTTTTGGATATAATGTCGTAAACGCAGACCTGACGGTCCTGAGCTATGTAGATGCCGCCTTACTTCAGAAATATCAGGGAAGCAAGATTGTGGGAATGCGCTTCGCACTCTCAAATCCGGCCGAAGTACATAACGTGCAGATATGGAAAGTTCAAAGTTCTAAGGCTGATAAATGGGTGACGGAGAACATCCGCATTATCGACCAGGAAAAGGAAAGCGGATGGCACACAGTGATGTTCAGCAATCCGGAGACGCTCAACCTTACAGGGCTTGACGCCATTATGATAGGATTTGACTATTTGCAGAAAAAAGAAGAAGAGAATGCCACCGAAGCCCAGCACGCGGCGGCCAATCCTCTTTCTTTCGTAATGGAAGGCAGCACCCTGTCATACACCTATATCTATAATGGAAGTACTGATAAGCTTGCCGAGTTTAATGAAGCACTATATTTCGGCAACCTGAGTGTCCAGCTCATCCTTGAGAACGACAAGTTCCTGACTAATGACGTGCAGATGCTCGATATGGCTACTGTAAATAAAGACTGGTTCAAACCCGGTGAGACCATGAAATACAGGTATGCGATAAACAATTTCGGAACTCAGACCATAGGCAATGTTAGGATTGGTGTATATGTGGATGGTACTCTGAACTCTGAGATACAAGCTGCAGGCGTTGACCAGACTGCGCAGATTTTTGATACTGAGCTTGTCCTTCCTGACGACCTCACAGTCGGTCAGCATACTCTGACCATTTGGGCTCTTTACGCAGACGACGAGAAACTGACAATGAATACCGGTGACGACAGGCTTGATATGTATTTCTCTGTCTATAAGAATTCGTTGCCGCGCCAGAAGAACCTCATGGAGCAGTTCACTGCACAGGAAGGAGTTAACTGTCTCGAAGGCGAACACAACCTTAAATGCTTCGCCGAAACACGCGACGACCTCGCATGGGTGGCCATTCATGGAGACTTGTCTGACGGCAGAAACGACCAGTTCACTAATTCTTTTGGCAACAGCATAATGAAGGAAGTGGGCTATCCTCGTTTCCCGTCCGTGGCATTCAACCGTACTTTTGTTAATGACGGTATGAATAACAATATAGCGATCGCTGATGTGTTCACGATTGAAGATACTCAGGAAATAAACAACTATTTCAATAACGTTGTCAGCTATACCAACGAAAAGGCTCCTTCGTTTGCTACGGTAGACATTATTGGCTCATATACAGGCAACAGGGTGAGTGCTACAATATCCGGAACCGGTGCCCATTTCAACAATGTATCGGGGGGCGATGATATATTGAAGGACTACAAGCTGACCGTATGCCTTACAGAGGATAATGTCGTGGCAAAGCAGATACTTCCGAACGGCGCATATGAGGATAATTATATCCACAACAACGTGTTGCGCGATGTCTATACCGTCGATATGGATGACGACTTTGAATTGAAGTGGACTGACGGCAAGTATGCGTTGTCTTATTCTACACGTCTCGGTTCCGGCTGGAATGGTGACAACATGAATATTGTCGCGTTCATATCTCCTAAAGTCAACTCCACCAATCCCAACTATCTGGCACAGTGGGTTACCAATGCCAACTGTATAGCTTTCAAGGACCTTTCCGTCGGTACAGGCATCAGCGGTGTCTGCAACAATGGCGAGCCTGTGGTAGAGGTTGCGCGCTACAATGCTGCCGGTCAGGTTATCTCTGCTCCGCAGAAAGGTCTCAACATCATCAAGATGAGTAACGGAGAGACCAGAAAGGTAATAATAAAATAGGATAGGGGAGAATAATATGGAATAGGAATGGATATGATGGGGCACGGGGCTGTGCCTGATGGCATGGCCGCCGTCCCGTCTTTCCAATACTATATAATGTATTATTTATTTTTTAATTTTTAAGTTTATGGAAAGAACAAAAACTTTACACAAGTACGTGGGGCACACGCTCCATGCGCTGATGTTGGCGTTGTTGTTCCTGTGGTGCGGTAATGCCTCCGCAGAAGTTACGGGAACGGGAACAAAGGCTGACCCTTACATCTTTGCAGATGATATAGAGGGCCTCGCCACAGCAGATGGCGTACAGTTTACAGCGACAGGTTACCAGTTGTATGCTGCATTTACACCTGCTGCAGATGGAATACTTGTAATTTCATCTCTCTACAGTCAGTTCACCGACAACACTTTTTCTACAAAAAGTGAGACTCAGCCGACATGGGACGGCAAGTATCCGCAGCAAGCTAAGCTGCAATGTACTGCCGGCACCACCTATTATGTAGGAGGAAGTATGCCAAGCTCAAATGTAACAATCAAGTACCTTGCCGAGGATGAGCCGCTGAAGATCACCGGATATTCTCCTGAAGAGGGCAGTACCTTCGATGTTATAAAAGGAACTGTTAATTTGGAATTCAACAAGAAAGTTTCGATAAGCGGTTGTCTTGTTACTTTCGGAAACCAGACTCTTAATCCTGGTGTCTTGGTTCATAACGCCTATGCTTCTGTAGATGTGAAGAAGCAGATTATGGCAGCCTACAACAATGGCTCGCTGCATGAAGGTGATGAAATCAAGTTTACGTTCTCTGGAATCAAGGATGCAAAGACTAACGCTCTGCTTAATGGCAATGGCACATTTGAGGTTACCTATACGGCACCTGCAAAGCCAATGTCGCTTGTCTCAAGCGTTAATACCCCGTCTGCCGGCATTCCTGTTATCGACTTCAAGTCATATTATATGAAGGGTGATGCCACATCTGTCGTAACGGTAACTTTCAGCGATGCCATAGGTTCTGTCGGTGGCGTGACACTCACATTTGGTAATATTGACGGTACAGGTGAGGATGATGCTCCGAGCCAGTATTACAGGGAGGAAGTTCCTTACACTATCGACGACAATAGTATTGTAATCGACTTTAAGGGCAAGCTCCGCCGTTTCGCTGATATGCTCCCCGGTGTTGACCTCTCTACTATCGCACCACAGTTCCAGGACAGATTCAAGACAATGAACTTGTCGATAAGCGGCGTTAAGGATGTCAACGGTAATCTGGCTTATTCTGAAGGACAAGGAACTTTAGGTTCGTATGGTTTCGTCTATAATTTCAAGGAGATTGACTATTCTGTGGCAACCGACTGGACTGTCGATGGCATTAGCAACGCTTCAATTACTTCAGATACAAAGAATGTGGAACTCTGGTTGCAGGAGGAGAAAGGCGGCAATGCAGTATTTACAGGCGTTAAGTTCGCATATAAGGAAAACGGTGAGGACAAGGAAGCTGTCATTCCGCTTTCTTTTGTCACAGTATCCGATGATGAGAATGACCCAACTGCCAAGATCTATACCATTCCTGTGCCTAATGTGGTAATGGATGAAGGTACTGTGACCATATCGCTTGATGGTGTTGAGGCTCCTGACGGTGTTGCGCATAATGAATATTCTCAAACATTTACTTGTAGTGCTAAAGTAGCTTCTGAGTTTGCTGTGATAAAGGCTGATTGGACTGACGGCACTAATGCTGTTAACTTGCTTTCAGAAGCTGTCGAGGCATTGACCAAATCATCGACAATATCATTTGCTGTCAATGCGGAATGCGGTTATGCTACTATTGAAATCACCAAGCAACTGAATGGTTCGGAAACGAAAGAGACTTTGAAGACTGGAACGATATATCCGACTGCCATTACCTCTGCTACTGGTATGTCTGCGTTTGTTTATACAATTCGTGGAGCGGCTGTAAATGTTACAAAGGACGCTACTTTCAATGTTACAGTAAAGGCATGGAAGCAGCAGAGTGACGCCAACGGTCCGGGTCTCAATAATCCTAACGTCGGTGTGTACTCGTTCAACCTTATAAGTGCCGGTGAGGCATACGTTTACAGTGACGTGGTTCTTCAGAGCCATATCGCGGATCCTTATCTGCTCATGAACAGTGAGGAGACAACCTATACACTTGAGTTCAGCGGTCCTGCAACTGTCAAGAAGGTCATTCTGAACGAAGGTCAGGGTATGTCATCTGAATGTGAAGTTAAAGCTGTAGAGGGTTCAAATGACCAGACATGGATTGTTACTATACCTGCAAGCGCTCTCTCTGAGTCTCAGATTCTTATCAATGTGTTCGCAGAGGACAAGGAGCATCGCGCCATCAACAAGGCTCTGGACTATACTAATCCTACTGACGGTGGCGACAATGTATGGCTTCCTATCACATTAGAGGCAGAGTTCAACAAGCCTGCATTCACAGTTGAGCCGGCAAGCGAGTCTGTTGTCGAGAAGATCGATGTCATCACGTTCTCATATAGCGGTGCTATCAACCTAAGCTACGCCATCAGCGATAAGATTAAGATTATGACCAATGGCGGCCGTACATTATTGTATGAGCTTGGCTTTGATGATGTAAAGCGTCCTGAGGGATATGAGGGAACTGACAAGCTGTGCATCGTATTAGATAATCCGATTACAGAAGTTGGTAACTACACCATCGATGTTCCGTCAGGATTCTTCAATCTCGGTGAGCAGTTTGAGGGAGGTTCAAGCAGAGCTGCCACAATCTACTATGAGATAGCTGCTCCGCATGAGGGACTTGCTATAACGGCTAATCCTGCTGCGGGCAATGTTACAGAGATTCCTGCAACTATCGTCATATCTGCAGATTGCGATGAAGCTGGCTTTGAGAATTATGATCTGATGCCGACTTTGGTTGATGACAAGAATATATCTTATCCTTTGGATGTTGAATTAGATCCAATTGATTGGAATGCGATTGACATAATCCTTAAGAACGGCGCTATAACTGCTGATGGAACTTACACTCTTACAATCCCGGCAGGTGCAATTTCTGATGGCACAGGAAAATCTAATGATGAGGAAAAGATTGTCTACATCATCGGCACAAGTACAGGCATCGACAACATCGTTGCCAACGCAGGCGGTAAGGTTGACGTTTACACAATCAATGGCGTGAGCGTTCTCCGCAATGCCGACGCCGCAGCTGTTAAGGCTCTGAAGAAGGGTCTTTACATCATCAACGGCAAGAAGGTTGTGATAATGTAATTCATGCAAAAGTGAGCTTCCCGGGTTTTGGGGATATTGCCCGCGGTAGAGAAATCTGCCGCGGGCAAACATCCTGAAAACTCAGGAATCCCACTTTTTTTGTTTTGACTCAGCGGCAGGTTATCGCTTGCCGGCCGTATGATATTTGCAATTCTAACTTAAATAATTATATGTATGAAAAAAGGAATCATTAAGAAAATGCTGTTCTGCCTCGTTGGGCTGTTGGCTTCTGCCAACGTGTCGGCGCAGGTGGCACCGCCGACATTGACGCCATACAACTTTATGGACCAGTCAATGATCAATGCCGTGTCAGACAACGGCAAGTGGGCCGTATCCTACGGTACGGGATCGGCCGACGCTTCCACCTACACCAACGCCCGCCGTATAAACATCGAGACAGGCGAGGTGGATGTTCTCGGACTTGAGAACGAGGGTTCCACACCACTTACGTGCTCAGCCAATGACGTTACCAATGACGGTGTCGTTGTGGGTGCGTATAGGGGAAGGCCCGCAAAGTGGACCAAAGAAAATGGCTGGGAGCCAATGGGAAGATGGTCAGGCCGGGAGTCCGGCCATATCAATTCCGTTACCCCCGACGGCAAGTATGCCGTAGGTGTCGTGCAGAACGAAGACTGGAGCGAGGAAGCTGTGCTCTACGACCTTGAGACAGGCGAGATGATGGACACTCCGGGACTTCCTAACAAGGGAAGCAGCACAAGCTCAGCAAGCGATATGCTGGCCGAGAACTGGAAGCAGAGACGGTTTAACGAGATTTCCGCCGACGGACGTTACATCACCGGTATCATCGACTTCTCTTACACATGGAACACGCTCGGATTTATCTACGACCGTGAGACCGCAACCTTCAGCAAGCCCGGCTTCAATGCCGACGGCACACCGTGGATAGAGGGACTCGTATCAGTTACAGAAGGCTCGTTCAGCCCTAACGGCAAATGGTATGGCGGTACGGCATACATAGCAAAGTCCATGGGCAACGAATACTCTGTGCCGTTCCGCTATAATATGGAGACAAAGGAGTATCAGCTCTATGAAGGAGCCGAGTCACAGAAATACAGCTGCATCAGGATGGACGACAACGGAGTGATGTACGGCTCTGTCACATATACCGGACCTATACGCTCGCTCTATGCGCTCGTCGACAATTTCTGGTATCCTATCGACGACCTGCTGAAGCTGCGCTACGGCATCGACTTCTACGGCAAGACCGGTTTCGACTATACCGGTACGTGTTCAGGCGTGTCGGGCGACGGCAAGGTGCTCGCATCATTCCCCGACCCGTATACCAGCTACACGCTGAAGATGAACGAGTCGATAGCCGACGCCGCACGCAACGTGGACCTGCTGTCTATCTATAAAACTACACCTTCCGACGGCTCGTCAGTGACAAACATCAAGAACGTTGAAGTGGCATTCAACTATGAAGTGGATGTCATCGGCGAAAAGTCTGCTGTCAAGTTCACCGATAAGAACGGCAATTCTTTTTCTACTGTAGTGAAGTTTGAGGCTAATTCCACGAACAAGAAGGTCGTTACTGTGGGCTTACGTACCAAGCCGTTGACGGTAGGCGAGACATATACCCTCACCATTCCGGCAGGAACAATATCCCTGAAAGGCAACAAGACCCGCACCAACAGCGAGATAGTAGTGCATATCACAGGCAGGGGGGCAGCTCCGGTGGAGATGGTTTCTGCCACACCGGCCGACGGCACCGCGATGACACACATCGACGTGAGCACCAACCCGGTACTCATCACCTATAACACCGACGTGAAACTGGGTGAGAATGTCAAGGCACAGCTCTATCGTGAGGGTGATGATACACCTATGGCAGAACTTACTCTTGCCACATCGAGCAACGCCGAGCAGTCGAAGATGGTGATGGCCTATCCCGCTTCGATACAGTATCTCTATCTCGGAAGCAACTACAAGCTGGTGATACCGAAAGGAGCCGTTACCGATGTCAACGGCGACAACCCCTGTGCCGAGCACGTATTGAACTACGAGGGAAAATACGAGCGCGTGATTGTCAGCGACGACAACACCCTGTATAGCGAAGATTTCAATACCGGCGTGGCAAATATGCTGTTGCGCGACGGCGACGGCAATACCCCTAACGAGGAGATGCAGGGCTATGACTTCCTTGAGGGATCCGACTCATACGCTTGGATTCCGGTACGCGATGAAGGCAGCAACGACGGTTTCTCGGCTGCTTCCACATCTGCATATACTCCCGCAGGCAAGTCGGACGACTGGATGGTTACCCCGCAGATTTTCATCCCGGAAGACACCAAGTGCATACTTGGGTTCGACGCGCAGGGATTCCGCAACAGCAAGACCGACAAGCTGAAGGTGATTGTTTATGCCGATGATGAGGTCTACAACTATCTCAATGCCGACCTTTGCGCGAAGATGCGCACGCAGGGCAAGGTCGTAATGGACGAGCAGGTACTGCCGGGAGAGAGCGAGGGCAACCTTGCCGGCGACTGGAAGCACTATACATTCGAGCTCGACGAGTTCATGGGCAAGAACATCTACGTGGCGTTCGTAAACGAGAACGAAGACCAGAGCCTCGTGATAGTCGACAATATCCTCGTGGAGCGTTACACTCCGTTCCTCACGGCTCTAATGTCGGAGACTACCGTTGTGGCACAGGACGAGATGACAGTGAAGGGACGCGTCATTGCAAATGTTTCTGACGTTACATTCACGGACGTTACTGTCAAGCTGCTCGATGCCGACAAGAATGTCGTTGACCAAGTGTCGGGAAGCGGACTCTCACTCGCTAAGGGCGACAAGTTCGACTTCACATTCGACAAGCCTCTGCCTCTTACCGTCGGCAAGGAGAACAAGTTCTACTTCGACGTGACAATGGGCGAGAACAACAGCGAGGCGGCGTTCACCGTCAAGGACCTCGCCTTCCAGCCAACAAAGCGTGTTGTCATCGAGGAGATGACCGGTATGGGCTGCGGCAACTGCCCGCTCGGACACTATGCTTGGGACAAGATTTCCGGCACGTATGGCGACAAGGTGATAATGGCGGCATATCATGTATATACCGGCGACATCTACGAGAGCGGTATGTCGAGCTATGTAAACAGCTTCCTCGGACTTTCCGGCGCTCCGTCGGCAAAGATAAACCGCGGCAGCATCGCTTCTTCGCCGATGGTTTCTTCGATTACCGACGGCAAGACAACCTACTCGCTCAACTCTCCTAACGCCGACTTGTGGCTCGACCTCGTAAGTGCCGAGATGGGTACGAATGCCGATGCCGACCTCTCTGTTACGGCTACCGTGGCCGACGGCAAGGTCAGTGTGCCGTTCTCTACCAAGTTTGCTATTGACATGGAGAAGCAGAATGTCGGTCTGTTCCTCATCATTACCGAGGACAACCTTTTCGGCTATCAGGACAACTACTTCTCGGAGTTGGAACCAGGCTGTGGCCTTGAAGACTGGTGTTCTGGCGGAAAATACGGCCAGAGCCAGATTGCTCCGTTCATGCAGAACCATGTGGTACGCGCACAGGTAGGCACCTACAACGGCGCATCGGGCTATATACCTGCCGACATCACAGCAGGCGAGGAATATACAGGTACTGTAACGTTCAATGTTCCTACGGTGAACGATATCAACAACTGCAATGTAGTATGTATGATGATCGACATCAACACCGGCCGTGTCATCAACGTTGCCGAGGCCAAGATAACCGGTGATTCTACCGGCATCGGCGGCATCAATGCCGATGGCGAAGGTGCTGAGGAGGTGGCCCGCTACAATGCCGCAGGCCAGATGATTGCAGGTCCGCAGAAGGGCTTGAACATCATCAAGTATGCCGACGGCACAACACGTAAGGTCGTTGTTAAATAACACTCTTTTACTATCTGACATCATCCCCGGCAGGCGTTTCCCTGCCGGGGATTTTTTTTGCACGGCCGGTACTGTGGCGCAATACTGGAGTAATCCGGCCGTAGTACTGGAGTATTCCGGCCGTAGTACTGGAGTAATTCGGGCTCAAATACTCGAGTATTCCGGGCTGAGTACTGGAGTATTTTGGGCTAAGTACTGGCATGGTGCCGTTAGATTTTTGATTAAACTTTTTGTTCTATCATTAATTTATATTATTTTTGCAGTCTAAAGGAGGGGGTACGTACCTACTTCAAAGGATTTATTACTCATTTGGGAAGAAAAGAAGACGATTGCAGAAGACTGTACAAGACGCAAGTCGGTATGTTCTCATCCATGTCGCTTTCGGGGCGTTCCGTCAACGGGCTGCCATTCCGGGATGAGTGTTTCGGCGTTTTATTACTGCGGCGTGCAGGAGGATAATTCTAACATTAAATAATTTAATTTCAATCATTTATGTGGTTAATCAATTCATCTATCGGTAGGAAAGTAGTAATGTCTGTAACCGGCATTGCGCTTATCCTGTTCTTGACATTCCACTGTTGCATGAATGTGGCGGCTCTCTTCTCTGCGGAGGCTTATAACATGATTTGCGAGCTGTTGGGTGCAAACTGGTATGCCGTCGCTGCCACCTTAGGCTTGGCAGCGCTGGCGGTCATTCACATTGTCTACGCCTTCATCCTTACGGCGCAGAACCGCAATGCGCGCGGTAGCGAGCGTTATGCCGTTACGGACAAGCCGGCGAAGGTTGAGTGGGCATCGCAGAATATGCTCGTGCTGGGACTGATAGTAGTGCTGGGCTTGGCTCTCCACTTCTTCAACTTCTGGTGGAACATGATGGCTGCCGAACTGTTCCATTTCGCTGACCCGCTGGGCGATCCTGCCAACGGCTTCGGCTACATTCAGGAGACTTTCAGTTGTCCGGTCTATGTAGTCCTCTACATCGTCTGGCTGGCTGCTCTTTGGTTACACCTCTCTCATGGCTTCTGGAGCGCCATGCACACTCTTGGCTGGAACGGCAAGACATGGTTCTGCCGTTGGAAGACCATCGGCCTGGTTTACACAACCCTGCTGATGCTGGGCTTCCTCGTTGTTGTGCTGGCTTTCGCTTTCGGTATTGCTCCGAGTTTGTGCGGACAGTGCTGCTAATTCAAAATTCATAATTCAAAATTCATAATTAAGAATATGACTAAGACATTAAATTCCAGAATACCGGAAGGACCGGTGGCTGAGAAATGGACCAATTATAAAGCTCACCAGCGTTTGGTGAACCCAAAGAATAAGTTGAAGCTGGATGTTATCGTCGTGGGTACGGGTCTCGCAGGTGCGAGTGCCGCTGCCAGTCTCGGCGAGATGGGCTTCAATGTGCTGAACTTCTGCATCCAGGACTCTCCGCGTCGCGCTCACTCTATCGCGGCTCAGGGTGGTATCAACGCAGCAAAGAACTATCAGAACGACGGCGACTCTGTTTATCGTCTGTTCTACGACACTGTGAAGGGTGGTGACTATCGTGCCCGTGAGGCAAACGTTTACCGCCTTGCCGAGGTGTCGAACAATATCATCGACCAGTGTGTGGCACAGGGCGTGCCTTTCGCACGTGAGTATGGCGGTATGCTTGCAAACCGTTCTTTCGGTGGCGCGCAGGTGTCTCGTACTTTCTATGCTAAGGGACAGACAGGCCAGCAGCTTCTGCTCGGTGCTTACTCTTCATTGAGCGCACAGGTTCATGCAGGCAAGGTGAAGCTCTTCACCCGTTACGAGATGGAGGACGTTGTAATCGTTGACGGCCGTGCACGCGGTATTATCGCAAAGAACCTTGTGACAGGAGAACTGGAGCGCTTCTCTGCTAATGCTGTCGTAATCGCTACGGGTGGTTACGGAAACGCTTACTTCCTCTCTACCAACGCTATGGGATGCAACTGTACGGCTGCCGTTCAGTGCTACCGTAAGGGTGCTTACTTCGCTAACCCGTCATACGTTCAGATTCACCCGACTTGTATTCCGGTGCACGGTGACAAGCAGTCTAAGCTGACTCTGATGTCTGAGTCGCTGCGTAACGACGGCCGTATCTGGGTGCCGAAGAAGATTGAGGACGCAAAGAAATTGCAGAAGGGCGAAATCAAGGGAAGCGATATTCCTGAGGAAGACCGCGACTACTACTTGGAGCGCCGCTATCCGGCATTCGGAAACCTCGTGCCTCGTGACGTGGCTTCGCGTGCGGCTAAGGAGCGTTGCGACCACGGCTTCGGCGTGAACAACACCGGTCTGGCTGTGTTCCTCGACTTCTCCGAGTCTATCAACCGTCTCGGAATCGACCAGATTATGCAGCGTTACGGCAACCTCTTCGATATGTATGAGGAGATTACCGACGTGAATCCGGGTGAGCTGGCCAACGAAATCAACGGCGTGAAGTACTACAACCCGATGATGATATTCCCGGCCGTACACTATACGATGGGTGGTATCTGGGTTGACTACGAGCTTCAGACAACCATTCCGGGTCTGTTTGCCATCGGCGAGTGTAACTTCTCTGACCACGGTGCAAACCGTCTCGGTGCGTCTGCGCTCATGCAGGGACTGGCCGACGGCTACTTCGTGTTGCCATACACAATCCAGAACTACCTTGCAGACCAAAGCATCTGGCCGCGTCTGTCTACCGACCTGCCTGAGTTCGAGGAGGCCGAGAAGGCTGTTGAGGCTGAAATCGACCGTCTGATGAACATCAAGGGTAAGCGTTCCGTAGACTCTATCCACAAGGAACTGGGTCATATCATGTGGGAACACGTAGGTATGGGACGTAACAAGAAGGGTCTTGAGGAAGGTCTCGAGCTGCTGAAGAAGCTCCGCAAGGAGTTCAACACCAACCTCTTCATACCAGGAGAGAAGGATGGTTTGAACATCGAGCTTGACAAGGCTATCCACCTCCGCGACTTCATCATCATGGGTGAACTTGTGGCTTACGACGCTTTACAGCGTGAGGAGAGCTGCGGCGGTCACTTCCGTGAGGAGCATCAGACCGAAGAGGGCGAGGCCAAGCGTGACGACGAGAACTTCTTCTACGTTGGCTGCTGGGAGTATCAGGGTGCCGACGACAAGGCTCCGGAGCTCATCAAGGAACCGCTCGAGTATGAGGCAATTAAAGTACAGACACGTAATTATAAGAATTAATTAAGGTTATGAGGTCGTAAGGTTATGAGGTTATAAGGTGATAAATGCTTTAAAATATGGGACCATATAAGAATCTAACTGTTTGGCAGAAGTCTATGTTACTTGCAAAGGAGATTTACACAGTGACAGCTTCTTACCCACAAAGTGAGGTCTATGGTCTCGTGAGCCAAATGCGCAGATGTGTAGTATCGATACCATCTAATATTGCAGAAGGATATGGCAGAGGCAGTAACCGTGACTTGGTACATTTTCTATACATATCTTTAGGCTCGTCCAATGAATTGGAGACTCAGTTACTGTTGTCTCAGGAGTTCGGATATATTTCAGATGCAAAAGCAGATGTACTTATAACGCTTAATGGCGAAGTAAACAAAATGCTTTCATCATTGATTTATAAGAGAACTCTTTCTGTAGAAAGTAATTTCACCCCAGGACCTGAAATAATTAGGGAATGTAGTGATTTCACCTCAAAACCTGAAACCTCGAAACCATAAAACCTAAAATATCATGGCAAGAAATATTTCATTCACATTAAAGTATTGGAAGCAGAACGGTCCGAGAGAGAAGGGCCACTTCGATACACACGAGATGAAGAACATACCGGACGATACGTCTTTCCTTGAGATGCTTGACATCCTCAACGAGGAACTCATCGAGGCTGGACAGGAACCGTTCGTGTTCGACCATGACTGCCGCGAGGGTATCTGCGGTATGTGTTCGCTCTATATCAACGGTACGCCGCATGGAAAGACTGAGCGCGGAGCTACAACCTGTCAGCTCTATATGCGCCACTTCAACGACGGCGACGTTATCACCGTTGAGCCGTGGCGTTCGGCCGGTTTCCCGGTAATCAAGGACTGTATGGTTGACCGCGGCGCATTCGACAAGATTATCCAGGCCGGCGGCTACACCTCTATCCGTACAGGACAGGCTCAGGACGCCAACGCCATCCTCATACCGAAAGAGGATGCCGACGAGGCTATGGACTGCGCAACCTGCATCGGTTGCGGCGCGTGCGTGGCAGCCTGCAAGAACGGCTCAGCTATGCTGTTCGTAAGTTCTAAGGTAAGTCAGCTCGCATTGCTTCCGCAAGGCCGTCCCGAGGCAGCTAAGCGCGCTAAGGCAATGGTCATGAAGATGGAGGAGCTTGGCTTCGGCAACTGCACCAACACACGTGCCTGCGAGGCTGTTTGTCCTAAGAACGAGTCCATCGCCAACATCGCCCGCTTGAACCGTGAGTTCATCAAGGCAAAACTGGCAGACTGATATTATCGCGATAATTGTATTATCCCCCGATGACATTGCGCATCGGGGGATTTTTTTTTATGGTAAAAAATCAAGTGTGGATATTATTACAGGGTCGCAGAGCACTTCTTTCAGCATCTTTACTATTCCGAGTCTACAACGCCGATTTTAACTTCTGGATATTTGCCGGGGATGCCGGCGCCGTGAATTGGAAATACGGAAGTTACAACACAAAAGAAAAGACTTGTGCCGTTGTCGGATGGAGTGGCACTCAGCCATCATCGGGTAAGCTCACAATTCCCTCACAAGCGACCAAAGATGGGGTGGCATATACCGTAACCGCCGTATCCGCAAACGCCCTTAACGGCTTTACGGATGTAACCCAAATCACTATTCCTGCATCTATAACAAAGCTCGCCGGCAACGATGAAACCGGCAATTCTCGCGTTGATATTGAGAATTTCGACAACTATTCCCCTATGGAACATTATGAAACTGCCAATGCGAGATATTATGTTCCTGGCAAAGTACATAAAAAAAGATGCCATTGCAGCCTTTTAATGTGGTAATTACGACATTAAAAGGCCTTTTTTGTGTCCGATTCCACATATTTTGCCTAAATTTGCGGTATGACAACAGACGAGTTTATAAGTACTTACAGAAAGGAGGACGTGCGCCGGTTGGCTTTACAGGCAGCAAAATTTCCCGATGTCGATATGCCTTTTGCGCTCGACCAGATAGCCGGTTGGCAGGCAGCAAGGCGCAAATTGCCGTCTTGGGCAGCCGTGGATGGACTTGTTTATCCGCCGCATATCTCTATGGAACAGTGTTCAAGCGAGGCAACGGCGAGGTATAAGAGGAGTGAAGAGGGAAGATGGAAGAACGAAGAATCCAATACCCTTGAGGGTATGGACAAGGGACTAAAAGAGAACGCAGTATTTGATTCTTCGTTCTTCCATCTTCCCTCTTCACTCCTCATAGACCTTACCGGCGGCTTCGGCGTTGATTTCTCTTTCCTCTCGCATGGTTTCTCGCGTGCTGTGTATGTGGAACGTCAGCCCCATCTATGCGATGTGGCGCGCAAGAACTTTGCCCTGTTGGGCCTCGATAATGCCGAAGTGGTGTGTGGCGACGGCGTGGAATATCTGCAAACCATCGACCACGCCGCGATGATTTACCTCGACCCGGCGCGCCGCGACAGCCATGGAGGCCGCACATACGCCATCAGCGACTGTACGCCCGATGTCCTCTCCCTCCTCCCCACGCTGCTTTCTAAGGCCGATCGTGTGATGGTAAAGCTCTCACCTATGCTCGACTGGCACGAGACCGTGCGCTCGCTGAATGCCGTCTGTCCTGACTGCGTTGCGGAGGTGCATATCGTTTCGGTGTGCAATGAGTGCAAGGAAATGCTCGTGGTGATGACCGAACACACCCATGCGCCGCTGACGGTGCATTGTGCGAATTTAAGTGGAGAGGGAAGAGTGAAGAACGAAGAATCAAATACTGCGTTCTCCTTCTGTCCTTTGTCCAATCCCTCAAAGGTATTGGATTCTTCAATCTTCCCTCTTAACTCTTCACTCCCCTTTGATTCTTCGTTCTTCCCTCTTCCCTCTTCACTTTCTTTATACGAACCCAACGCCTCGATAATGAAAGCAGGCTGTTTTTCCCAGTTGTGCGAACGCTATGGAGTGCGTGCTGTGGGGCGCAACAGCCATCTTTTCGTTTCTGATGAGGCTGTGGATGACTTCCCCGGCCGCCGCTTCCGCATTCTCGCCACATCGTCGATGAACAAAAAAGAAATAAAAAAGGCACTGTCGGGAATCGACAGTGCCAATATTACGGTGAGGAATTTTCCTCTCAGCGTGGCCGAGTTGCGCAAGCGGTTAAAGCTAAAAGACGGCGGCGACACTTATATCTTCGCGACTACTGTGGGGGCAGACAAACGCTTGCTTATTATATGTAAAAAGGCGTAAGCGGCCTTTTACATCAGCGCAAGGATATCCTCCGCTATCTGCCCGTCCGTCAGTCGGTTGTCCTCCATCAGTTTGTTTGCGTCGTAACGGTCGTAGAGAGCCTTCTTCACGCCACAGCAGAGAACCTTCATCGAGGTCGGTCCGTAGAAGCGAGCGATGCGTTCGCCGAAACCGCCGTCCACACACCCATCCTCAATCGTAGCCACAACGCGGTGCGAAGCCTTCAGTTCTTCGAGCATCTCCTCATCAATGCCCGACAGATAGCGCGGGTTTATCAGCGTAGCATTGATGCCCTTAGACTTCAGAATCTCAGCCACCTGCTCGCCCTTGCGGTAGAAATCGCCTGCCGCGATGATGGCAACGTCCTTGCCCTCACGTGTTTTCAGAAACTTGTTCAGCTCACTGTAATCCGTATCGTATGCCATATCGCTGTGGCACACGCCCCATTCCGGTACGCGGATGGCTACAGAATACAGCTCCTGACGTATCGCCCAACGTTCCATTGCGATAAGTTCCTCGTAGGTTGTCGGCGCGAGATAGACGAGATTTGGTATATGACTGAGCATTGGGATGTCGAAGAAGCAGATATGCGTGAAGTCGTTCATTCCGAAAATCGACGCTCCGATGACGTTGACGACCGCCGGATTGCCGTTCACGCAGAGGTCCTGCGCCAGTTGGTCGTAGGTGCGCTGTATGAATGTCGCGTATGTGCTGAACACCGGACGCACACCACCTTTTGCCATTCCCGAAGCCATAGCCACGGCCTGTTCCTCGGCGATGCCCACGTCGACAAACTGCTTTCCGGCTGCCTCGCGCTCTACCGGACCGAATCCTACGGCCTTCGGGACGCCCGCGGCTATGCACACTAATTTCTCATCGCGCTTCATCTCCTCGCGCAGCCACTCTCCGAGCAACGCCGGCATATACTCGCCTACGCCTCCTGTTGCCGCTTTTCCGCTTTCTATGTCGAACGGACCATGATAGTGCCAGTTCTCTTTGGCCTCCACAGCCGGCTCATATCCATGACCTTTTTCCGTATGGATATGCACCACCGTAGGCCGCGGCGTGTCCTTGACAGCGCAGAACGTCTCTATCAGCCGCTGAATGTCGTTGCCTTCCTCCAGGTAGACATACTCGAAACCGAGAGCCTTAAAGTAGTTCAGCTCCGCCTTTCCGCCCGTCTCGCGCAGCAGTTTCAGGTTGCCATACAGTCCGCCGTGGTTCTCGGCGATGCTCATCTCGTTGTCGTTCACCACCACGATGATATTCGTACCCAGCTCCGCCGCAGTGTCGAGACCCTCGAAAGCCTCGCCGCCGCTCAGACTGCCGTCGCCTATTATCGCCACGATATTCTCCTTGCCGCCCATTATGTCGCGAGCCTTTTGCAGTCCGCTTGCGAGCGAAACGGATGTAGACGTGTGTCCAATCTCGAAGTTATCGTAGACCGACGACTCTAACGGGCTGCTATATCCCGAAACTTCGGTAAAGCGGCTGCTGTCGGTGTAGCCGAATGCGCGTCCCGTCAGCATCTTGTGTGGGTAAATTTGGTGCGACACATCGAACACAAACTTGTCCTCGGGCGCGTTGAACACGTAGTTGAGTGCTATCGTTGCCTCGGTTATTCCGAGGTTCGGCCCCACGTGTCCGCCCTGTTGGCTCACGCGGTTCAGAATTCCTTTTCTTATCTCCTCGGCCAGTTCGCCGAGCTGTTCCACCGTAAAGGCCTTGATGTCTTGCGGTGTCTTGATTTTCTCTAAATACATATCGTAAAAATAAAGCCTTCTCTTGCTCCTTCGAAGGGGGAGAGCATTTACAGGAGAGAAGGGATGGTTACGCCCCCTGCCGGGCTTTCTTTCAATTTTGATGTTGCAAAATTAAACAATTATCATGATATAATTTGTATATGATTTACAGAAAAAATGCCCCGAAATACATAAAGATAGGAGGCCTGGTGACAGGAGTTCGGGAGTTCAGACAATACAGTTAAGGAATCATACCGAAGTTCTATATTTTAGTACAAGCGTCTTGTACCGTTTGTACAAAGGCTCTGTACAAAGAGTACAAAGGCCTTGTAGTAACAGTACAAAGCCCATGTACTTTTAGTACACGGGTGTTGTATTAAGTTTGTACTTATGTTTTTGTAGGTTGAAAGTTATGAGGATGAGGTTTTTTCAGGATGTTTTACGGAAGAAATAAACGGAAATACATATAGGTATATTATGTCCGCAAACTGATGAAGAGCCTGTAATTTAATTTCAGTTACAACTATTGCGCACGATATTTCCTATTATTATTCTCAGTTAGGCTTTAATGTTTTGCAAAAAAAATGAGGTAGTTTTTTCATGAAACTACCCCATTTTTAGTATGTTTTCCGATACATTACTGCGGATTAATCTCCTTTATCAGACGGTCGGCGTGTCCCCATTTGTCCATCATGTAGAGCACGTAACGGATGTCTACGCCGATGCAGCGGGCCAGATGATGGTCGAAGAGAATGTCGCTTGCCAAGCTGTCCCAGTTGCCGTCGAACGCAAGACCGATGAGACGCCCCTTGCCGTCGAACATAGGCGAACCGCTGTTACCGCCAGTGATGTCGTTGTTGGTGAGGAAGCAGAGCTGCATCTTGCCCGTTGTCTTGTCCTGATACTGACCGAAATCCTTCGCCGAAAGAAGCTCTTGCATTATCGGCTCAGCGATGTAGTCGGCTATCTTGTCGCCCTTCTTCATCTTCTCTACGATGCTTTCGGCTGTCGTGTAGTAACCCGACGGACTGCCACCGAGCATGAATCCGCCCACCTGACCGTAGCTCAGACGCATCGTAAAGTTAGCGTCGGAGTAGTGGGGCAGGTCTTCCTCCATGCGCACACGAGCCGCACAGAGCTTCTTCTCCTGCGCGTCGATGCTGTCCTTAAGCGGCATCAGCACATCTCTCAGTTGCATATAAAGAGCCATCATGTCCATTCCGATAGCCACACCCGGGTCTTTCGCGTAGTTCTTGTCGTTGACGTAAATCTTCGCGCCCGGCTTCATCACCTTCGATTTCTTGTAGACATACTCTACATATTTGTTGTAATCGCCTCCGAACTTGCCCTTTATCTCATTGTAGAAGTCGGGCAGATAAGCTGCCGGAACGTGCTCGGCATAGTTCTTCAGCATTGCCGCCGTCATCTCCTTGTCAAGCTCCATGTTCCACTTTTCGCTGTTGTCGTCGAACTCAACGTACTGCTTTTTCGGTTTCGCGCTGTCGCCCTTGACCTCCATTCCCTGATTCAGGCGGAACGAACGGCTAATGAGTTCGCTGGTGCGGAAGAACGATTCTGCGAAGTAGTTAGATGCTTTAAGAGGCTCGCCGGCCTTGTTGTAGAGTTTTTCCAGTTCATCGAAGTCAACGAGATACTGCTTGTCGGTGATGGTGCTGTCCTTTGTCCACTGGCGGATGCGCGCCTCGTACTCCTGCTTCTGACGTATCAGACCGATGCTGTCGATGCACTTGTTCATACCCATCGAGTTCTTCCAGTAGTTTGCTGTCTGCGCATAGGCGTTCTCATACTGTATGCGCGCTTTCTCCGACGCGTCCATGTATTTCTTCATTATGGCCAGCTTGATGTCGCGAGCCTGCACACGTGTGGTGTTCTCTATATTCCGCATCACACCTATTCCGTATGAAGAGAGGTAGCGGTTTGTAGAGCCCGGGTAGCCGATGGTCATGGCGAAGTCGCCCTCTTTGTATCCCTGTAGCGACACCTCTGCCCATCGTTTCGGCTTGTAAGGCACGTTGTCTTTTGAGTAAGCTGCCGGTCCGTTGGTCTTAGGGTCGGCATAAATGCGGAAGACCGAGAAGTCGCAGGTCTGTCGCGGCCACATCCAGTTGTCGGTCTCGCCTCCGAACTTGCCCATCGACTTAGGCACGGTGAACACCAGACGCAGGTCGGTGAAGTCCTGATATGTCGTCGCATAGTATTTGTTGCCCTCGTAGAAAGGCTGTACCGTGATGTGAAGCGTCTTGTCGATGTTCTTTATAGAGTCGTTCAGCACACGCTCCAGCGAGTCGATACGTATTTCCGCTGCCTTGTTGTCGCAGTCCTTTGTGATTGCGTTCACACGTTCGGTGATGTCCTTCTGCTCCTTCATGAACGACACAAACATATTCTCATTGGGCAGCTCCTCGTCGTAGCTCTTCGCATAGAAGCCGTTGAGCATATAGTCGTGCTCCACTGTTGAGTGCTTGTTGATGGCCCCGAAGCCACAATGGTGGTTGGTGAATACGAGTCCGTCGGGCGACACCACCACTCCCGAGCAGAACCCGCTGAAGTTCACGCACGCGTCTTTCAGCGGGTTGTCTCCATGATACAGGCCGTCGTAAGGCATCATGAAACCCTCCGCAACCATCTGTTTGTAGACTGCGGAATCCAAGTCATAGAGTGTCCACATACCCTCGTCGGCACTTGCCGAGAACGAGGAGAGCACTCCGGCGATAAATAAGAAAATCTTCTTCATATTATAATTGTTGTTTAATATTATCTTCTAAAGTATTTGCCCACTACCGGAAGACTTCCCAATGGAAAGTCTCTTTTCACGATAACGGCCGTAAAGAGGATTATAAGCACCGTGTTAAGGCTCAATGCCGCCCATGTCGCGAGGTTGCCGTTGGCGTAAGTCATGATGGCAAACAGCACGCCGGCGAACACGGTATAGAGGGCGATGTCGCGCAACGGGTACTTGATGGGATAGTATTTCTGACCCACGAAGTAGCTGATGACCATCGAAATGCCATACGCGGCGAATCCTGCCCAGGCGCAAGCCATATAACTGTAACGCGGAATGAGAGCCACATCGATGACAATCAGTATGACGCAGCCGATGCCGGAGAACCACGCTCCCCAGATGGTGCGGTCGGTCAGCTTGTACCAGAACGACAGGTTGAAGAACACGCCGAACATTATCTCCGCCGCCATTACTATTGGAACGACCTTCAGTCCGGGCCAGTAGCTCGGGCCTATGATGTGGCGCAGCACGTCGATATAGCCCATCACGACAAGGAAGGCCAGCAGAGTGAAGATGATATAATACTTCATTGCGCTTGCGTAGGTCTGCCGGTTGTCGCTGTCCTTCGACTTTCCGAACACGAACGGCTCGTAGGCGAAGCGGAAAGCCTGCGTTATCATCACCATAATCATGGCTATCTTGATGCACGCTCCGTATATTCCGAGCTGCGCGCTTGCTTCCTGCGGCGTTCCGTCGTAGAGGTAGGGGAAGAGTATTTGAGACACGCATTGGTTCAACTGCCCCGCCATTCCCATCACAAAGATAGGCCAGGCGTAGCCCAGCATACGCATACACGCCTTGCGGTCGAAGCCTCCGGCGATGCCGCGCAGCTCCTTATAAAGCAGCAGAGTGGTGAAAACGGTGCAGAAGAAATTGATGTAGAACACCCAAGCCACGTCCAAGTGGAAGTCGGCATCGTATATCCCGAACGGGTTCAGACGCATGGCCGGCAATATAATAAGGTATAGGATATTCAGGATAATGTTCATTCCGATGTTCGCAATCTTCAATGTGGCGAACTTAATCGGCCGGTGTTGGCAGCGCAGATAGTCGAAGAGGATGCACGAGAAGGCGTCGATGCCCACCGTAACAAACAGCACCCATACATATTCCGGGTGTTCGCCGTAGCCCATCAGGTCGGCAATGGGCTGCCGGAACAGCACCACGAGCGTGCAGAACAGCAGCGATGTGGCACCCACCATGCGCAGGGTGGTGGAGTAGATGCGGTCGGGGTTCTCGCCTTCCTTGTTCATGAAGCGGAAGAACGTAGTCTCCATACCGTATGTCAGGATGATAATCAGCAGTGCGGTGTAGGCATACACGTTTGTTATCACGCCGTACTGACCGCCTTCTGCGGCGAATTTTGCAGTCTGTATCGGTACGAGCAGATAGTTCACGAAGCGTGCTACGATGCTGCTTAGTCCGTATATGGCAGTGTCTTTTGCGAGAGATTTCAAATTAGCCATTTCTCTTTTCTTTTTTATTTGATATTTTGCGTGTTACGCATTGCAAAGGTATAAATTAATTGGCGTACACACAAAAACAAGTTCCTTTTTATCTTTTTAATGTAGCAGATAACCGTATATTCGGCTTTTTGTTCTATATTTGTATTGGATAAGGAGGCAGGAGACAGGAGTTCTGGAGTTCAGACGATAGTGACGTAGGGTACGTTCGTTAATAAGATAATAGAATATGGAAACAAAAAACAATATAAAGAAACTGAGAACGAGATGTTCCGGGGCCTCAAAGTGCGTGGCGTTGCTGTGTGCGTTGATTCTTACGGCAGTCTTTTCGGGTTGTGCCGACGACGGATATGAGTATGACGACTATCACTGCAACCTCACGATAGACAATAGCGTGCATCTCGACAACACGCTGGCAGCGTCGATGAATCCGATGGTTCCGGGCATTTTCTGCAAAATCAGTTACACTTTGAAAGGCGGAGCGAAGTGGTTTCTGTTCGAGAATAACGCCAACCAGTCGTCTGAGAGTATCTTCAACGCGGTGGACGACCGCCTGAACAGCCACCTGCGCATAGGCAAACAGAACGCTCTCATCATAGGTTATGGCAACGCCGGCAGCCCAGCCCGCTTCTACGCCTACGACGGTCAGTGTCCCAACTGCTTCGACCTGAACAAGATTCCACTTAGGGAGCATCGTCTGACATTGTCCTTTGGTGGCATCGCTACGTGTCCCACGTGCCACCGGCAGTACGACCTGAACGCTGGAGGATACATCACTAAAGGCGATGACGGCAATATGTTGAAGCCTTACCGCGCGGAGACAACAGGGCCTAACGGAGTGTTGCACGTGTATTAGGAAGGAGGAGAAAGTAGTAAGGAGTAAGGGATGAGTAGTAAGGAGTAAGTAGGAGTAAATAATAGAGAAACTATATTACTCAATTAGAAAAGCATTTCTACTTTCTCCTTACTACTTCCTTTTCCTTAATTATAATATTCTATCGTTCTGGTTTCTGTGAAACTTTCGCCGTTTGAGCTTTTACACTTTCGCTTAGTCCAGTTCCCAGCCTCGTCTTTTGCCTCTATTGTGTAGGTGATGGTCTCACTGTAGTTCTCCGGCTCGTCTGCTCCGATTTCCTCGTAAGTACCCTTTTCTATAATCTTCACCATGTCGCCGGCATCATTGTATGTGTATGTTGTCCTTGCATCTTCGCCCGAACCGAATACGTGCTGTTCTTTTACGCGACCCGTAGACTTGTCGAATGTGTAGGCGGTCGACCATTCCATCTCCTCCGCTCTCTGCGTATAGCTGACGATTCGGCCCTCGCAGTCTTTCTTTATGTTGGTTAATTCCGCCTTCAACGCCTTGCCTTCGAGCTTCGTCCACATACCGTTCTCGTCGAATTCACAGGAGATGGTGGTGTCGTATCTGCTCTTCAGCTTGCATTTCTTTACCTTGCCAATCAAATCTAACAGGCGAAGGTCGCCCTTGCCTATGGTCTCTTTCTCCGGCGTTGCCTCTTTGTTGTCTGTCGCGTTAGCTGCTGCCGTAGTCGTGTCTTGCACCACTGTGGTTGAGTCGGCATCTGCTTTATCTGCCTTTTCGGTCTTGCCCGAGCAGCTTCCCAGCATGAGCAATACGCCCAAAGCGAGTGCAGGCACGGCTGCGAGAGTTGTTATCGACTTGGCTATGACAACCTTTCCGCTTGTCAGCTTGCCCTTACTTGTCTCAGAGAATTGTGTTTTCATCTTCTCTTTCGGTTTTAAGTTAGTAATTATTGATATTCGCAAAAATAGCGATTTTCTCTCATATACGCAAGAGCATGATGTTTTTTTCGCCTTCATTCTTCATTTACTTTGTAGCTGATTCTCCATTCTTCATTCTTCACTCTTCATTTAAGCCCTCCTTCTTCAAAAATGTTTGAAATCGTTTGGCTGTTCCGAGAAATAACGTTATCTTTGCAACCGCTATCAAATTGAGCACAATTAATATCGCCAGCGCTCTTGAGAGCTGCCGCAATGGTGGAATTGGTAGACACGAGGGACTTAAAATCCCTTGGCCAGTAATGGCTGTGCGGGTTCGAGTCCCGCTCGCGGCACACCTTAATTATTAAGCAATATGAGACGGATTGCCTATTTATTTCTCCTCTCCTTTATTCTCGTTTCGTGCGGAACACGCAAGGGACATTTCAAGATTGAAGGCAGATTCCTGCATATCAATCAGGGCGAATTGTATGTTTACAGCCCTGACGGCGGCATAGACGGCATGGACACGATAAAGATTGATGCCGGACGCTTCGCTTACGAAACGCCGATGAAGCGCAATTCTACTCTCATGTTGGTATTCCCGAACTTTTCCGAACATCCCGTGTTCGCCGAATCCGGCGGTGCAGTCGACATAAAGGCGGATGCTTCGCACCTGAAGGAGATGACCGTGGAGGGCACGGACGAGAATGAACTGATGAACATCTTCCGTGAACAGGTGGCCAACGCCTCGCCGCCGGAAGAGAAGAAGTATGCCGAGCAGTTTGCTAAAGACCATCCGGAGTCGCTCGTGAGCGTTTATCTCGTGAGGAAATACTTCATCCTCTCGGAGCAGAAAGACTATAAAAAGGCGGCCGAACTGCTCACTGTCTTGATGAAAAACCAACCGGAAAACGTGGCGTTGGGATTCCTCCTGTCGCAGGTGAAGGCGATGATGAAGCATTCAAAGGGTGCCGTTCTGCCGGCGTTCTCGGCTACGGATCTCAACGGAAACAAGATAACGGGTGATTATCTGAAATCGCAAGATGCCGTGATTCTTGTGTGGGCATCATGGGCTTACGATAGTTTCTCGATGCGTCAGTTGCTGAACAGCGCACAGAAGGAGTCTGGCGGCAAACTGAAAGTGCTTGGAATATGCGTAGACCCGAATCCGAAGGACTGCAAAAACGAGATGGAACGCTATCATATCGAGTTTCCCGTGGTGTGCGACGGACAGATGATTGACAGTAAGTTGCTTGCCAAACTCGGCATAGGAACGGTGCCTTACAACATTGTTTTGCGTAATGGCAGAATCACGGAAACCGCCATTTCTTATGATGAAATGAAGAAAAGATTCAAATACAACGACTAAAGATGGGGTCTGTAAATTTATAATAAGGTATATATAATATATAAACAAAGCGTATTTTGCGATATAAAAAAGTATAGGGCAGCAGACGGTAAGATGTCTGTTGCCCTATATTTTTTGCCTTTCGGCGATGTTTATCTGACCGTTCGGCTAAAGAAAGAGAATGCTTTCGTTACCCATATTGAACAGGAGGTCGAGAATGCTGAGGTTCGGTTGGAAGCCGATTTTACGTTCGTAGACCTGATAATAGCGTCGTGGTGTAAAGTCATTGTCGGGTAGCGGATGCTTCGGACGAATCATTTCGCGGTAGTCGGTGATGCCCTCGCCCGGCTCTTTCACGTATTCTGTCGTCGCTGAGAGGCTCGGGCGGATGTCGAGCAGTTCGCACATCGTCTCCGTTATTGCCATATTGAAGTCGAAAAGATATTCCCAGCGCTTCTCGAAGAACGGCCGTATGTCGTCCGCGTAATACATGAAGAACGGGCTTTCGCCGTAAGCCGAGAGCAGAGCGTTCCAGTGCAAGTGCCTCCAGTTGCCGTGGTCGCTGATGCGGATATCCTTCATAAGAGTCTTGCCGCTGCCCTCAGGACGCTCCGTAGGCACTGTGAGAGCCTGTAATCCGTTTGCCGTCGCAATCACGCAACGGTTGCGGTAAGTCTGCTTCACAAACGAATCCCACTGCTCTATATAGCATTTCTCGTGGCGGTTCAGCTTCTGATACCACTGCACGGGGCCGAAGTAGGTTGAAGAGAGTAATGATGAAGAATGAAGAATGAAGAATGAAGAATCCGCCAATATACTGTCAACAGGTTCTTCACTCTTCCTTTTCTCGTATTCCGTCAGGCGACTTTGCTTTCCCGGCACTCCGTTAAGGAATTCTTCATTCTTCATTCTTCACTCCTCATTCTTCATTCTTCACTCTTCACTCTTCACTCTTCATTCTTCATTCTTCATTCTTCACTCTTCATTCTTCACTCTTCACTCTTCATTCTTCACTCTTCACTCTTCACTCTTCACTCCTCATTCTTCATTCTTCATTCTTCATTTAATATCCTCCACCCACTTAAACAATCTGTTCCATCTTATGCCCGAGAATCCCTTGCGGTCCGGGTCTGACGACCACCAGATGAACAGCGGCTTGCCCACGATGTGGTCTTCAGGCACAAATCCCCAGTAACGCGAGTCGGCCGAGTTGTGGCGGTTGTCGCCCTGCATCCAGTAATAGTCCATCTTGAACGTATATTCGTTGGTTTCCTTACCGTTGATGAATATTTTTCCGCCCTTCACCTTCAGGTCGTTGTCCTCGTAGACACGTATCGGACGCTCGTAGACAGGCAGGTTTTCCAATGTCAGCTTCACGCTCTTGCCCTTCTGTGGAATCCATACCGGGCCATAGTTGTCGCGCGTCCAGCCGTAGAAAGCGTTCAGCGGATAGTTCGGTCCTGAGTATAAATCAGCGTCTGTAACCCGGCGCAACGCCTTCACCACGCCCCTTTTCTTCAGCTCTTTGGCCGCGTATGACGTGAGAGGCATATATCCGTCGAACTGTTGCAGCACCTTCTCGTTCAGCACGTTACCCTCTTCCACGTCGTAGCCGTGAAGCTGCGCCAGACTCGTTATGTCCTCTTCGCTTATTCCCAGCTCCTTTCTCATGTCGGCATACTCATCGCCCAAGAGCTTCGACACGGGTACACCGTTCAGCTTGACAAAGTAAGTGTATTGCACATTGTCAGGTTCTTTATTCGCCTTTCCATCGAGATAAACGATACAGTCCTTTATTTGCAGAGTCTGTCCCGGCAGTCCCACGCAACGCTTCACGTAGTTCTCGCGGCGGTCGGTGGGTCGTGAGTCAATCACGCCGAACTGCGCCTGATTCTGAACGATATACTGTCGGCCTGCGGCGTAGGCCTTGTCGAAGAAAGCCCGCTGTTCGAGCGGTGTCATGGCACGCAGGTTGATTTCCGGATTCTGTTCCGCCAATAGAGCCTCGCCCGTGCGGTAGACGCGCTGATAATAGTCGAACGCCTGATAGCGCAGGTCGGTAACGATGGTGTCGCCCGCCGGATAGTTGAACACCACGATGTCGTTCAGTTCCACTTTGCCCGTACCCTTCACGCGGCGGTAGTCCCACTGTGGCCACTCGATATACGATTTGCAGTTGACCACAGGCATCGTGTGCTGTGTCAGTGGCATTGTCAGCGGCGTCTGTGGTATGCGCGGGCCATAGCTCATTTTAGAAACGAACAGATAATCGCCCGTGAGCAGCGACTTTTCGAGTGATGACGACGGTATCACATAATTCTGGAAGAAGAAAAGGTTGATGAAATAAACGGCCACGAGGGCGAACACCAGCGCGTCTACCCATGACATTACGAACCTCACAGGTCCCTCGGCGTCTTTCCACCACTGCCATTTTATCTTCTTCGTGATGTAAACATCATAGATGAAAGGAACCACGATGAGGCCCCACCAGCTCTCCACCCAATAGAGAAACAGCAGGTAAAGCACTGTAACCACGGCAAACTTCGTCCACTGCATCTTCGGGCTGGGCTGCTTTTTATCTTTCCTAATCATTGTCTTTTTTTTAATATTAGTCTAATTAGGCAAATTGGTCTAATTAGGCAAATTAGTCAAATTGGTCTAATTCGTCCAATTAGTCTAATTAGTCAAATTATTCTAATCAAAAATTGAACATATCGCTGATTGTGAGCAGCCCGTTGTGGTTAGCCGTGTATTCGGCAGCAAGCACCGCACCCAGTGCGAAGCCCTTGCGGGAGTGGGCATCGTGAGTGATGGTGATGCAATCGGCCTCGGAGTCATAGCGCACGGTGTGTATTCCCGGCACCTCACCGCGGCGCAGCGAGTCCACACGCAGTGTCTTTGCGTCGTAAGGCACATTCTCCTGACCCTTTATCCAGGAAGTCTTGCGGTCGAGGTTCTCCACGATTTCTTCGGCAAGAGTGATTGCCGTACCGCTCGGCGCGTCGATTTTATGGATGTGATGCGTCTCCTCCATGTGCGCGTCATACTGCTCAAAGCCGTTCATGATCTTCGCCAAGTAGCGGTTGACGGCCGAGAAAATAGCCACGCCTATCGAGAAGTTGGAAGCCCAAAACAGCGTCTGCCCCTCCTCAGAGCACATCCGGCGCACGTCATCGCCGTGGTCGTTCATCCATCCCGTCGACCCTGACACCACCTTGACATTATGCTTGAAAGCCTTCAGATAGTTGCCGTAAGCCGCCTGCGGAGCAGTGAATTCTATTGCCACATCAGCCGAAGCGAACTCCGGCGAGTCGAAGTCCTCCTGGTTGTTTACGTCGATTATACTCACGATTTCATGTCCACGGTCGATCGCAATCTGCTCAATCATCTTGCCCATCTTGCCGTAGCCGATTAATGCTATTTTCATATTGGTCCTAATTTATTAATGTTTGCAAAGGTAATGAATTTCACAGAGATACGCCGTTTTTACCTAATTAAAATAATAAAAAACACTTAAAGAGGACACAATGCGTCTCTCGGGAAATGTATCGCCCTGCTGTTAAAAATCTTTACAAATCATCGTTGAAAACTCGCGGATTTCCAAACAAATTCTCTCTTGCTCTCAAAAACGCGAAAATACGGCATTTTAGGCAATTTTTAGCTAAAGTTCTGATTATCAAATATTTACCTTGTTTTCTTGCAAAAATAGCCGTTTTAGAAGCTCAAAAAAGCCCCGTTAAATTGCAACGGAGGCTCCGTTAGACGCCAACGGAGCCACTTTTGGCCTCCAAAACCTATCCCGTTGCAATGCAAAACGGCCTGAAACGGAGTCTAAAAGTGCCACTTTTGAAAGCTAACAAACGTTAAATGGCTCGAAAACGGCATTTTTCAGCGTTTTCCGGAACGGCAAATTTTGACGAAAATCAGCCCGATTTTTTTCCAACGGAGGCCGTTTTGGAATTTTGAGTTACGAATTTTGAGTCGGGAGTTGGGATTTTTGAGGTCGGAAAACGGTCGAAAATGAGTAACGGGACCTATATTTAACCGTCGTTAACATAGTAGAATCAATTTCTGAAAGTGCTGATTTTGGTAAATAACTTTTACAAAACAAGGTTGAAAAACGAAGGAAATAAGAGCGAAAAAGAATATTGAATATATGGTCGGGAATTACCATAACAGATATGAAAAAATGGTTGTTATTTTTTACTAATGATTAATTTATGCATAAATAATATTTGTTTGTGTCGGTATAAAGTATTATATTTGTGGCCACAATAATGATTCCAATCTGTTAACATCAGAACTATGAATATGCAGAAACAAACTGTTATGTTGTTTGCCCTGTTGTGTTTCGTTACGCAATTGTTTGCGCAAGGACCTAACAACAGCGGCACTTACTATCAAACGGCCGATGGAAAGAAAGGCCAAAGTCTGAAAACCGCTCTGTGGGGGGTAATTAAAGATCATACGACGATAGGTTATGACGGGCTTTGGGCGTGTTATCATACAACGGATAAACGTGCCGATGGCAAGTTGTGGGATATGTATTCGAACGCAACTAACTTTACAATCGGAGGCCCGGAGCAAGGCCATAATTACTCGGGAGAGGGCGACGGATATAACCGCGAGCACTCTATGCCGAAGAGTTGGTTTAAAGAAGCTGCACCGATGAAGAGCGATTTGGTGCACGTTGTGCCTACCGACGGCTACGTGAACAACCGTCGTAGTAACTATCCTTTTGGAGAAACAAACGGCGAGGACTACAAGTCGAATGGAGGATTCAGCAAGGTGGGCAAATGTACGACGGCGGGATACAGCGGTACGGTGTTTGAGCCTGCCGACGAATATAAGGGCGATTTCGCGCGCATTTACTTCTATATGGCTACTTGTTATGAGGACAAGATAGCCGGATGGAGCAGTGATATGCTGGCAGGCAACGCTTATCCGGCATATAAGGAGTGGGCTATAAATATGCTGTTGCGATGGGCGAAGAACGACCCTGTGTCGGAAAAGGAGATTGACCGCAACAATGAGGTGTATAAACTACAGAGAAACCGCAACCCGTTCGTTGACTATCCCGGGCTGGAGCAGCTTGTGTGGGGCGATAAGCAGAATGTGGCTTTCGACTATGATAACTACGATGCAACGGCTCCTAACCCCGACCCGGATCCGAATCCCGACCCAAATCCTGACCCGGAACCTGATCCAAATCCTGACCCGGACCATGTCGGAGACGCTCAAATATATAAGATGGTAAGCTCAACGGCCGACTTGCAGTCCGGCGTGGGCTATCTGATAGTGTGCGAGGAGGCTAAGGATGGATTGAAGGTTGCTATGGGAGCGTCCGGAAGTGATGTGCGAAGCTATGCTGAAGTGTCTGTTTCCAACGGTACGATAACCACCCTTGTCAATGAGGAAGGCAAGCCGCGTCAGATTATTCTGGGCGGTACGTCGGGTGCATATACGCTATATGACGCTGTAGAGAAAGTCTATCTGTCGCTTACGAAAGACGATAATAAACTCTATTCTTCGCCCAATGCTACGACGGACAATGCGAAGTGGAGTGTCAGTTTCAGCGGAGCGACGGCAAAAATTGTCAATAATGCTTATTCAAACAGATCTATAAATTACAATTCCGTTAGCCCGCGCTTCGCCTGCTACAAGTCTACAAGCGGTCAGAAACCGGTGAAACTGTATAAGAATGTGACGCCGACCGGAATAGGACAGGTGCCTGCTGAGGTTGTGAACGGGCAGGTGACGGTGTATGGTCTGACGGGTGTGGCGTTGCGAAAGAACGTGAACCGCACCGAAGCCCTCAAGGGATTGCCACGCGGTATATATATAATAGGTGGACGAAAATACGTGGTCCGCTAAAGTGTTACGATTCCTTATGAACGTGAATAATAGCAAAAAGTAAGATGGAAGACTAAAATATACCCGATTTTCTTTGGTTGATTCGGAGTAATTGGGTATATTTGCATAGTCTTAATGACAATATGATAAAACCAACCTAAAACAACTTTAAATTATAATACTATGGACGTTGAGAAAATAATGCAGTCTCTGGAGCAGAAGCATCCGGGCGAATTGGAGTACTTGCAGGCCGTAAAGGAAGTGCTGTTGTCTGTGAAAGATGTTTACAACAAGCACCCCGAGTTTGAACGCGCAAAGATTATCGAGCGCATAGTAGAGCCGGAACGTGTGATAACGTTCCGTGTTCCGTGGGTAGACGACAAAGGCGAGATTCACGTAAACCTCGGTTATCGCGTGCAGTTCAACAGCGCGATAGGTCCGTATAAAGGCGGTCTGAGATTCCACCCGTCGGTTAACCTTTCTATATTGAAGTTCCTCGGATTCGAGCAGACATTCAAGAATGCACTCACAACGCTGCCTATGGGCGGTGGCAAGGGTGGTTCGGACTTCTCTATCCGTGGCCGTTCCGATGCTGAGGTGATGCGTTTCTGCCAGGCTTTCATGACCGAACTTTATCGCCATATCGGTCCGGACGAGGACGTTCCGGCAGGCGACATCGGTGTGGGAGGCCGCGAAATAGGCTATCTCTTCGGTATGTATAAGAAACTGACACACCAGTTTGGTGGCGTGCTCACTGGCAAAGGACTCGAATACGGAGGCTCGCGCATCCGTCCGGAGGCTACCGGTTTCGGCGCGTTGTATTTCGTAAACCAGATGCTCCAGACCCGAAACATCGACATAAAGGGCAAGACTGTGGCGATAAGCGGATTCGGAAACGTTGCTTGGGGAGCTGCGAAGAAGGCCACGGAGCTTGGTGCTAAGGTGATAACGCTTAGCGGACCGGACGGCTATATCTATGACCCGGCGGGCATTAGCGGCGAGAAAATCGAATATATGCTTGAGCTTCGTGCCAGCGGTAACGACGTTTGCCAGCCTTACGAGGACGAGTTTGAAGGCTCGAAGTTCTTCGAAGGCAGAAAGCCGTGGGAGCAGAAGGCCGACATTTACCTCACTTGTGCGACACAGAACGAGCTGAACGGCGATGATGCCGACATGATATTGGCTCACAAACCGCTGTGTGTGGCCGAAGTTTCCAATATGGGATGCACGGCCGAGGCAGTGAATAAGTTTGTTGAAACGAAGACTCTCTTCGCACCGGGCAAGGCTGTCAACGCAGGCGGAGTGGCTACTTCGGGACTTGAGATGACCCAGAACTCTATGCGTCTGACATGGAGCGAGCAGGAAGTTGACGAGAAACTTCACTACATTATGCACTCCATCCACGAACAGTGCGTGAAGTATGGCACGGAGGCCGACGGCTATATCGACTACGTGAAGGGTGCCAACATCGCCGGATTCATGAAGGTTGCCAACGCGATGATGGCTCAGGGAGTAGTTTAATACATATATATAATACTGTAAGACAATATATTTCAGTCTTTTAAGTTATATATATAAGACAATAAAAAACGGACTCCGGCAATGCGTTTCATGTCGGAGTCCGTTTTTGGTAATAACGAAATACGGAGCAAGAAGATTCCGAAACCCGCGTAAGTGGGTGAAGATGTTAGCGTGGAGAAGGCAAGAAGAGAACATAGCGTTATTATGTCGGCGGTCGTAAAGGTCGTCCTTTTATTGTTTTTTCTCTGTCCGGCGGTTGTTTCGGCACAGGAAAACATCGAGGGTAAAGCATCTTATTACAGTAACAGTCTGCATGGACGCAGGATGAGCAGCGGTAAGGTTTATCACCGCGACAGCCTCACTTGTGCCCACAAGACACTGCCTTTCGGAACAAAACTGCGCGTTACCAATCCGTCGAACGGTAAGGAAGTGATTGTCGAAGTGGCCGACCGCGGACCATACGCACATAATCGTGTGATAGACTTGTCATACGCGGCGGCTCGCGAACTCGGCATGATTGCCAGCGGAGTGAAGTATGTGAAGATAGAGATACTTCCCGAAGAAGGCTCTGACGGCTATCCCGCACCCGGCAGTTTGTTTAATATTCTTGAAACAAAATACGGTATGGCAGGTGTCTGTTACGAGTTTATTCCAGAGTGGACAGACGAAAAGAAAGTGCCGGAGGAGGTGAAACGCCATCCCGAAATACGGCCGTCGCAGGAGCAGCATATACAAAAGGCAGCGCATTCCCGGCAGAACGCAGCTGCACGTGCACCTCATTCCGCGAGTCAAACGTCTCATTCCGCACCTCATCCGCAACAAAAAGCATCGAATAAGCAGCAGAATGCGGCCCATAAGCATAACAAACAGGCAGATAACCGCACGCAGCAGCAGAAGAAAGAAACCGTGAAAAGCGAGCAGAGCAGTAGCAGTTGGCGTGCGTTTTTCGACAAGTTGAAAGATTGGGGTGGCAGTTTGTTCGATTAATCCTAACTCTTTCTCAGAGATTATGTTTATATTTGCATCGTATAAACTATAAAACGAATGTAAATATGGCAAGAATAGCAAAGAAACTGACAGATATTATAGGCAACACACCGTTGCTCGAACTGAATAAGTTCTCACAAAACAGAGGACTGAAAAGGCCGCTTATTGCCAAGATTGAGTCGTTCAACCCCGGCGGAAGTGCCAAAGACCGCATCGCATTGGCTATGGTCGAGGATGCCGAAAAGAAAGGATTGCTGAGTCCCGGAGCCACCATCATCGAGCCTACAAGCGGCAACACCGGCGTGGGACTCGCTCTCGTGTCTGCCGTGAAGGGCTACACGCTGATTCTTACAATGCCCGAGACGATGAGCATAGAGCGCCGCAAGCTCGTGCAGGCATACGGAGCGAAAGTCGTTCTGACTCCCGGAGCAGCAGGAATGAAAGGTGCTATAGACGAGGCGAACCGTCTGCGGGAATCCATTCAGGGCAGCGTCATACTGCAACAGTTTGAGAATCCCGCCAACCCCGAGGCTCATTACAATAGCACCGGCATAGAGATTTGGAACGATACCGACGGAAAAGTGGATATATTTGTGGCCGGAGTTGGTACCGGCGGTACCATTTCAGGAGTGGGAAAGAGGCTCAAGGAGTATAATTCCGATGTAAAAATAATAGCTGCTGAGCCTGCTTCTTCGCCCGTGTTGAACGGTGGAAAGAGCGGTGCTCATAAGATTCAGGGCATTGGCGCGGGCTTTATTCCGACCATATACAACGCATCTGTTGTCGATGAAGTAATTGATGTGAAGGACGACTGTGCCATTCTCGCAGCTCGAAACGTCGCTGCCGAGGAAGGGTTGCTTGTCGGAATATCGTCGGGAGCGGCTCTTTCCGCAGCCGTGGAGATAGCTAAGCGGCCGGAAAACCAAGACAAGAACATCGTCGTTTTGCTCACAGACACGGGCGAGAGGTATCTGTCGACGGAGTTGTATGGCTTTTAAGGAAGAGTGAAGAGGGAAGAGTGAAGAATCCAATAGTTTTGAAATTATTGCTGTCCGGTAAAAGTTTTTAATCAAAGATAAAAATAGGCTGAAGCCCTCGCTCGGGTTTCAGCCTTTATAGTTATCTTTGTTTTTGCAACTAAACCCAGATAACATGAACAAAGGTACACATTTTATCGGACAGCCGATGTATGGTCAACTGTTAAATTTGCTCGACAAGTCGAAAATTCTTCGTTTCAGCC
>ENA-OPEC01000392-OPEC01000392.1-human-gut-metagenome-genome-assembly--contig:-NODE-392-length-38168-cov-6.030147_pt1 | contig 38168 bp, 33 predicted proteins | sample MGYA00241622_ERZ501507 | MGnify/ENA primary metagenome ERZ501507 (study PRJEB25962, sample SAMEA2042582) | human gut metagenome | biome: human gut; feature: human-associated habitat; material: faeces... | reverse complement strand
ATGGCGCGCACCAGCTTTTCGGTGGGCAGGTTGATGGCGAACTGCCCGTGTTCACACAGCAGCTGATGGCTGTACCGCTCCGGGCGCACGCTGATGGATACCATGCTGGGCTGGGTGCAGATGGTGCCCGTCCAGCCGATGGTGATGAGGTTGGGCTTATCCAGCCCGCCGCAGGAGACCAGCACCGGCGGTTCCGGGTTCAGCAGGGTGCTGCCCCGCCAGCTCTGTTTGCTCATCCGTGATACTTCCTTTCGTAGGGAGCCCATGTGCGCTCGCTGATGATGTAGCGGGGGCGGGCCTTGGTCTCCATATAGATTTTGCCGACGTATTCGCCGATGACGCCCAGACACACCAGCTGGACGCCGCCCATGAAGCAGACGATGCAGATGGTGGAGGCCCAGCCTGCCACGGCGCTGCCCAGAACAGCCTGCACGATGGCCCAGATGACGCCGATGAAGCTGATGAGGCTGACCACGATGCCTGCGCCGGTGATGAGGCGGATGGGCTTGTTCGACAGGCTGGTGATGCCGTCGAAGGCGAGGGCAAGCATCTTACTGAGGGGATAGTGGCTCTCGCCGGCCAGACGCTCGTGGCGCTCGTAGTAGACGGTGTCGCTGGGGTAGCCCACCAGCGGCACCATGCCCCGCAGGAAGATGTTCACCTCGCGGTAGTCGGCGAAGCTTTCCAGCACCCGGGTGCTGATGAGCCGGTAGTCGGCGTGGTTGAATACGATGTCTGCGCCCAGCGCGTTCATCACATGGTAGAAGCCCTCGGCGGTGAACCGCTTGAAGAAGGTGTCGGTATCCCGGCGGCTGCGCACGCCGTACACCACCTCGGCACCGGCTAGGTACTTTTTCACCATCTCATCCATGGCGTTGATGTCGTCCTGGCCGTCGCAGTCGATGGAGATGGTGATATCACAGGTGCCGCTGTGCAGCGCTTCCATCAGGCCCGCCAGTACGGCGTTCTGGTGGCCGCGGTTGCGGCTCTGCGAGATGCCGATGAAGTGCTCATCCTGCGCGGCAAAGCTCTGAATGAGCTCCCAGGTCTTGTCGCGGGAGCCGTCGTTTACGAACAGCACCCGGCTTTTCTCGCTCACAAGGCCCTGTGCAGTGAGGCTCTTGATCTTTTCCAGAAACATGGGTGCCGTGATGGGCAGCACCTGCTCCTCGTTGTAGCAGGGGATCACGATCCAGAGGATAGGTTTTGACATGGTAAAAAAGCTCCTTATAATAAACAGCAAAAAGGATGCTGTTGAAGTTACGGCCCTTCCCGTGAAAAAGAGTTTTAGAAAAATCCGCAGATTTTTCTAAAACTCAAATATAAAAATAAAATTTCCGATGAGAATGGCCAAAGCGCACGCGGCGGCCATTTTAAATGATCCGGCTCACTGCACCATTTGCTTCAAAGTCTCCGGTTCCAGAAGCTTGAAGCTGCTCTTGTAAGTGTCCAGCAGGCCGTCCCGCTGCATCTGGCTCAGCTCACGGCTGAGGGCGCTGCGGTCGCAGTTCAGGTAATCCGCCAGCTGGATGCGGGAGAACGGGATGCTGAAGGTCAGGCTGCCCGCCCGCTCGGCTTCGCTGAGCAGGTAAGCGCACACCTTGGCCCGCAGGCTTTTCAGCACCAGCAGGTCGATGCGGCGGGAAAGCGAAAAATACTTGTCGCTGATGGTGCGCACCAGGTTCTGCAGCGCGCGCTGGTGCGCCGGGCTGCCGTCCGAAAGCAGCAGCCGCTCGTAGGGGATGAGCAGCACCTCGCAGGGTGCGGCGGCCAGCACCGTCACCGGGCTGGCAAGGCTGGACCCGCCCAGCACGTCGCCGAACACGCCGCCCGGCTCCATGTGGGTGATGGGGATGCGCGCCCCGCCCGGGGCCGGGCGGTAGGCTTCCAGCGTGCCGGTGAGCACCACGCCCACCCGGCGGTTGGGTTCCCCGGCCAGCACGAGGGCCTCGCCCTTGCCGTAACTGCGCACCACAGCACCCAGCTGGGCCAGCAGCACCTGCAGCTGGTCGGTGGGGATGCCGGTGAACAAAGAGGTGGATTGTAACAGCGGAAGATAGTTTTTCATCACAAATCCGTGGGAAAGAGACAGGCTCCCACAGCCCTCCTGCAATTCTGTTGCACACGCAACGGTATTTTTACCCCTATTATAGTAAACTTAGACGCGCAAAGCAAATGATTTTGCAAATTTGCTTTGTAAAATTTTGAAAAAGACCGACCCATTCCGCAAACGATGCGGCCCCGGCGGGGGAAAGGGTGCGGTCTTGCGCGGAAAGAGGAAGGTATCCACACATGAAAAAGATCGTATCCCTGCTGCTGGCGCTGACCATGGCACTGAGCCTGGCTGCCTGCGGCGGTGCAGCATCCGAAGCTGCTTCCAGCGAGGCTGTCTCCGAGGCAGCATCCGAAGCTGCTTCCAGTGAAGAAGCAAAAGAACTGTCCACCACTGATGCCCTGCGCATTGCCGGGCTGAAGGGCCCCACCACCATGGGCCTTGTCAACCTGCTGAGCATGGAAGAAGACGGCACCGCCGCCATGGACTATGACCTGCAGCTCTACGGCGCGGCCGACGAGATCGTGCCTCTGCTGATGAAGGGCGAGCTGGACATGGCTGCCATCCCGGCAAACCTGGCCGCGACCCTCTACCAGAAGACGAACGGCGGCATTCAGGCCGTGGCCGTCAACACGCTGGGCGTGCTGTACGTTGTGGAAAAAGGCGGCGATACCGTCCAGTCCATGGCTGACCTGAAGGGCCGCACCATCCTGTCCACCGGCAAGGGCACCACGCCGGAGTACGTCCTGCGCTATCTGCTGAACGCCAACGGCATCGACCCGGACAAGGACGTGACCATTGAATACTACAGCGAGGCCACCGAGGTCACCGCCCAGATGGCCAACACCGACAACGCCATTGCCGTGCTGCCCCAGCCCTATGTGACCGCGGCCGGTCTGCAGGACGACACCCTGCGCGTGGCCCTGAACCTCACCGAGGAGTGGGACAAGGTGGCCGACACCCAGCTCATCACCGGTGTGACCGTGGTGCGCAAGGAGTACGCCGAGGCCCACCCCGACGTGGTGGCTGCTTTCCTCGCTGACTACGCCAAGAGCGTGGACGCCGCCAACACCGATCTGGACGGCACTGCCGCCCTGTGCGAGGAGCAGGGCGTTGTGGCCAAGGCTGCCATCGCCAAGAAGGCCCTGCCCAACTGCAACATCGTCTGCCTGACCGGCGACGAGCTGAAGGCCGATGCCTCCGCCTACCTGCAGGTGCTGTATGACGCCGACCCCGCAGCTGTGGGCGGCGCACTGCCCGGCGACGACTTCTACTGGACTGCCGAGTAACCCCTGAATAAACCATCTCTCCGGCCGCTGTGCGATTGGTACGCATGGCGGCCTTTTTGCGTGTGGCAATAGGGCAGGCCATCAGATAGCTTTCTCCGCGAACAGCGACGGGTTGCGGCACCCAGCATCCGCTTCGCTATCGCTTGCGTCTTGCTGGCCGCGGCCCCAACAGCAACTCCTTGTTTCCGCCACCGGCGGCGGTCGTTGCCGTTGCAGGACTCCAGTCCCGCCCCAACGCTTGCGCGCCGGGGCCCCACCCCCAGGACATTCGCTGGAGAAACTATCTGCCGGCCCGCCGGACAAGCCCCTATAAAAGAAAGGAAAGCTCCATGAATTACAACAAAGCTGATTTTATTGCCAGCTATGGCATTTCCAGCCAGCTGCCCGAGAGCGACCGCCCGGAACTGAGCTTTTCGGGGCGGTCCAATGTGGGCAAATCCAGCCTCATCAACAAGCTGTGCAGCCGCAAAAACCTCGCCCGTGTGTCCAGCACCCCGGGCAAAACGGCCACCATCAACTTCTACTCGGTGGACGACTGCTATTTTGTGGACCTGCCCGGCTACGGTTACGCCAAGGTGAGCAACGCCGACCGTGAGCGCTGGGATGACCTGATCAACAGCTACTTCGAAGCCCCGCGCCACCACACCCTGCTGGTGCAGCTGCTGGACTGCCGCCATGCGCCCAGCGCCGATGATGAGCAGATGCTGCGCTACCTGCACTATCATCAGATCCCCTATGTGGTGGCCCTGACCAAGGCCGATAAGCTCAAAAAGAGCCAGCTGGCCAAAACGCTGGAAGACTTCGAGAACCTCTGCCGCCCCTACGGCTGCCAGAAGGTGGTGCTGACCAGCGGCGAGAACGGCTACGGCATCCCGGAGCTGCAGGCGGTGCTCAACGCCGCGGTTGCCGCCGAGAGCGAGGAAGCGGAGTAAACCATGGCCTACAACGAATTTGCCTATTTTTACGATGAGTTCAACGGCGAGGCCGACTATGATGCGCTCTATGCCCACATCCGCGAAAAGCTGGAAGCCCACGGCATCCGGGACGGCATCGTGGCGGACCTGGGCTGCGGCACCGGGGAACTGACCCTGATGCTCACCCAGGCAGGCTATGATATGATCGGCATCGACCAGTCGGAGGAGATGCTCTGCGTTGTGCGCGATAAGGCCGAACAGCTGGGCCTTTCCGGCAAACTGCTGCTTTTGCGGCAGGATCTGCTCAAGCTTGACCTCTACGGCACCATCCGGGCGGCGGTGTCCACCTTTGACACCTTCAACCACATCCCGGACCTGGACACGGCCATTGCCAACGCGGGCTTTTTCATGGAGAAGGGCGGCGTGTTCCTCTTTGATATGAACACGCCCTATAAGCACCAGAACGTGCTGGGTGACAACGCGTTCACCTTTGAGGAAGAAGATGCGTCCTGCATCTGGCGCAACCACTACGACGCGGAGAACCGCCGGGTGGAGATCACCGTGGACATCGACTACCACGAGACGGCAGAGCACTTCCACGAGCAGTTCTATGAGTACACCTACGACCTTGACACCATCCGCACCGCGCTGGAAAAGCACGGCTTTGCGCTGGAAAGCGTCTGCGACGGCGAGACCTTCGGCCCGCTGACCGAGGAGAGCCAGCGCTATTTCTTCTGCGCTGTCAAGCAGTATACACAATTGGAGGGATAACCTATGGCAAATCTGATCCGCGGCCTGTCGGAAAACGGCGGCGTCGTGTTCTGTGGCGTGGACTCTACGGAAATCGTCCGCAAGGCCGAGCAGCTCCACACCACCAGCGCCACCTGCAGCGCCGCTCTGGGCCGTCTGCTCACCGGTGCGGCCCTGATGGGCTCCATGCTCAAGGATGACCGCGACAAGATCACCCTGCGCGTGTCCGGCGGCGGCCCCACCGGCGTGGTCATTGCCTGCACCGACGGCACCGGCAACGTGAAGGGCTGCATCGACAATCCGCTGGTGGAGCTGCCTCTGAAGGAGAACGGCCACCTGGACGTGGGCGGTGCGGTGGGCCGCGACGGTGTGCTGACCGTCATCCGCGACAACAGCCTGCAGAAGGAGCCCACCGTGGGCCAGGTGCCGCTGGTCTCCGGCGAGATCGCCGAGGACCTGACCGCCTACTACGCCTACAGCGAGCAGGTGCCCACCGTCATGGCGCTGGGCGTGCTGGTGGACAAGGACCTGACCATCCTCTGCGCAGGCGGTTTCATGGTGCAGTTGCTGCCCGGTGCCACCGATGCAGAAATTGATATGCTCGAAAAGAACATTGCCGCCATGCCGTCTGTCACCACCATGCTGCACGAGGGCAAGACCCCCGAGGACATGATGCAGATGGCACTGGCGGGCTTTGAGCCCAACGTTCTGGACGAGCGCGACGTGCACTACCAGTGCGACTGCAGCGCCGAGCGCACCAAGGAGATGCTGTTCAGCCTGGGCCGCAAGGAACTGGTGAAGATGCGCGACGAGGACCCGAACTGCGAAGTGGTGTGCCACTTCTGCCACAGCAAGTATCAGTACGACCTCAACGATCTGATCGCGGAGTACGACGCCCAGAAACAGGAATAAACAGTAAAATAAGCAGCAAAAAAGACCTTCCCGCCGGGAAGGTCTTTTTGCGTCTTACGCACAAATATCGGCCACGATCGTATAGGTCACCGTGTAGTCCAGCGCATCGCCGCTGGCCGTGCAGTCCTCTTTGCGGGCAATGATCTCCGCATCCGGGAAAGCTTCTTTCAGCGCCTGCAGGCTTTGCAGCCGGGCCAGCGCGGCGGCCTGTTCCTCGGTGCGGCAGAGCACGGCGGGCTGCTGGGCGTACCAGCAGGTCTCCTGCACCGAGCAGGGGAGCGGCAGCCCGAAAAGCTCTGCCGCAAAATGCCGGGTCTGGCTTGCGGCATTCTCCGCTGCCGGGGCGGCAGGCAGCGCGAAATGGTGTCCGAACAGCAGCAGCTCGTACCCGGAAAAGGTCGCTCCCGTCCGCTGCAGAACGTCCTCCTTCAGCAGCACTTGCCGGGTGTCGCTCCACTCGAACTGGGCGGTCACGGTGCCCGCCGCCGGGGCAAAGATCAGGGTGCCGTCCCGCTCGGCACGGGCCGTGCCGATCAGCCCCTGCCCGGCTTCCACCTGCTGCCCGGGCACCACCAGCATGGTGCCGCTGACAAGGTTCGTGCGCACCACCGTGCCGCCGCACTTGGCCCGGATGCCGTGCAGCGTCCCGGCGGCAATGTCCGGTTTCGGCTTTGCGGCAGCAGCTTCCACCACCAGGCGGCCCTTCGCAAAGTTCAGGCTGGCCCAGGAGAACTCGCCGCTTTGCAAAAGGGCGTATTCCCCGGCGGTGAGCTTTGCTTCGGTCACGGCAGAGCCGGGCTGCAGGTCGTTTGCCCGCAGAACGGCCGCCGCCCGGGCGGCCTGCCCGGTGGTGAGGGTGCTGGTATCCACCGTCCAGACATACTGCTGCGTCCAAAGCAGCAGCGGCACAAACAGCGCCAGCCCCGCCCAGAGCCCGGCCCGCCGCAGCAGGGGACGGATGCAAAAATAAAGCCCCTGCCGTTTCTGCACCCGCAGCCGCACCCGCAGTTTCCGCGCCAGCGCGGCGAACCGTCGGTACTGCCACGCGGCGCAGTGGGCGCAAAAGCCGCCGGGCCGGGCCGAGACACCGTAGGGGTGCAGCCCCTGCGCCGATGCCTCGCTCAGAAGGGCCTCGGCGCTGCCGTTTTGTGCGGTGAACTCCACCGCAGCCCAGAATCGTACCGGCTCCATTCAGGCCTCCTGTTCATCGGAAAAATCCACGCGCAGAATTTTTCCGGAAAGGGTCAGCCGGTCTGCCGTGAGGGTGAGAATCTTCAGCCCGTCGCCGTAGACCGTGAGCTGCCCGCGCGGCATCTGCAGGCGCAGCCGGTCCTCGTCGTAGAGCAGGATGGCCCGGAAGTGCTCGACCTCCAGCCGGTTGCCGCTCTGGTAGATAGACGGCGTGCGGTAGAAACCGGCGGGCGGTTGGCGGAACAGCGCGGCCAGCCAGCTGCGCAGGGAAAGCCGCCTGCTGTGCTTGTTTGGCATTTCCGCTCCCTCCCATCCAGCAGTGTTAGGCATGGCCAATTGCTACATATATACAGATAACATCCTTGCCCTTCTGGTTGATGATTGTATCTGTGGCAATTGATGTCTTTCCTGTCTGACGGTCACCGATGATAAGCTCTCGCTGTCCACGTCCGATTGGGAACATTGAATCGATTGAGAGGATTCCTGTCTCAAGTGGAGTATCTACTGACTTTCTGTCCACGATACCCGGTGCCTCATTCTCGATTGGTCTGTAATCTTCCTCTTTGATATCGCCTTTTCCATCAATAGGCTCACCTAAAGCATTGATGATTCGGCCGATAAAGCCTTTGCCTACAGGGATTCCGGCTTTTTTCTTTGTTCTTACTACTTTGGTTCCTTCATGGATTCCGTGGTCTCTTCCGAAAAGGATTACACCGATTTCATTCTGACGGATATCCTGAACCATTCCTTTTACTCCATTATCGAATACTACGATCTCACCGTACATGGCATGGTCGATGCCGTATATTGTGGCGATTCCGTCGCCGACGTAGATTACCTCGCCGGTCTCACGGCTCTCGGTATCGAAGTCGAAATTCTCTATCTCGCTCTGGATAATGGAGATTATGTCTGTTGCACTGATTGCGCCCACAGGGGTCACCTCCTGGTCAATTTTCTTTCAAGCTCACGAAGTTTTCCTTCGTAGCTTCTGTCATACTCTGTATTAAGAGTCTTAATCACATATCCACCTAAAAGTGTTTCGTCCACTTTCTGTGTAAGGGATATTTCATATTCCGGATATTTGCTTTGTAGCAGCGCCTTGGCGTCATTTGCTTCCTCGTCGGTTGCGGCCTCTGCACTGATAAGCTCAGCTCTTATGATATGGTTTTTCTCATCCCAGTATCTGTAATATGCCTCAAAGATTTCATTCATTTCAGCGGCATATCCAAGCTTTACCATTTCCTTTATGAAGCTTGTGATAAGCTTTGGCTCACTCTCAAATCCGTATACCTTTTCTATGATGTCATACTTTTTGGTCAGCGGTATAAGTGGATTTGCGAGCGTCTGTGCAAGCTTTTCTGTCACAAAGTATACTCTCTGTGCTTCCTCCACATCCCGACGCTCTACAGCCAGCCTGTACAAAACTATTGCATTATTTACTGCTGCCTGTGTCATTAGCTTCACCTGTCTTTACAATCTTTCTCGCTGCTAAGATGGCAAGTTTTGCAATTTCAGCCTCAGCGGCCTTTGTTGCCTTATCCTGCTCGCTAGCAATGTCCGCTTTTGCTTTTTCAAGCATACTGTCTGCTTCCTGTTTGGTTCTCTCAAGAGCCTTCTCCTGCTCAGCCTCGGCTCTTGCCCTGGCATCGAGGATTATCTGGTCTGCCTGAGTCTTTGCACTCTCGAGCTTCTTTTTATAGTCGCTCTTTAAGCTTTCTGCATCGTCCTGACTCTTCTTTGCTTCCGAGAACTGCTTCTGAATCATTTCGTCTCTCTGATTGATCACGCCCATCACGCGGTCAAAGAGGAATTTCTTAAATATCCAGTACAGGAAAAGCAGATTGACTACTGTCCATATTATATTCCATGGATCAATTTTTAACATTGCTCTACCTTCCTTTCTGTTTCACCTGGTTGTAACTGTCAGTTACTCTGCCTGATTATTTAAGGAAGAGGATGATAAGTAATGCGATAACGAAACCGTAAATAGCTGTTGCCTCTGCAAGGGCACATCCTAAAAGAAGTGATTTAGAGATTTTGCTCTCAGCCTCCGGCTGTCTTGCGATTGCGTCTACTGCGCTGCTTGTTGCCTTACCGATTCCAAGTCCGGCTCCGATTCCTGTTAATACTGCGATTCCAGCTCCGATTGCTACTAATAATGTTGATGACATAATGTGTTCTCCTTTTCTTGCTTATATGCTTTCTTTTGGTTAGCAATTATTTTGTTTCTTTTGTAAGCGAGGTTACATTTTCCATGCTTACGATGTGAAATTAAATGATGTGGTGTTTCATGCATCATCAGGTCTTCTTACTCGGTTGCCTCCTTGATGAAAAGTCCTGTCAGGAATACAAATACATATGCCTGTATAAGTCCATCAAAGATATCAAAATAACAACTGAATACTGCCGGGACGATTGCCGGGACGACCATCTTTAAAAGCTCCATGATTACGAATGAACCAAGGACATTTCCAAATAATCGCATACACAGCGATAATGGTTTGATAAAGATCTCAAGGATATTGATAGGTAGTATTACCGGCATTGGCTCTGCAAAGCTTTTAAGCCACCTTTTGGTGCCCTTTGCCCTGATTCCTGCCACCTCGATAAGAACTATGCTCATTACAGCGAGTGCTGCGGTGACGTTCATATCCTTTGTCGGCGGTTTGAAGCCAAGCAGACCAATCAGGTTTGCTATTCCTATATAGATGATTACTGTTGCCAGATATGGTATGTAATCCTTTCCTTTTTCTCCGAGTGTCTCACTGAAGAAATCATTAAGGAATTTGACTCCTGCCTCTACGGCTACCTGTCTGCGTCCGGGATTTTCAACTGAAAGATTTCTGCCGAGAAAAAAGCACAGTAAAAATACCGCTGCCATTATTATCCATGTGACTACTACCGACTCGTATATGGGTATGCCTCCGAATATCGGTATCTTGAATACCACGTCACAATTGAGTTCCTCTAACAGTCCATCTACCAGAGCATCCATCTGCGTTACCTCCTTTCTTTTTTGCTATATGAAATTTGATACGCAAATTGTTTCTTAATAACTCAAGATGTGTTTTGTCTGACCTTTGATGTTTGTTTGTTCTTGATTTAATAAGAAGCAACTATCGTTGTACTTGATTTTAGTCACATCGTTTTATAAAGTCAACGTTTCATTTTTATATTATTTGACTGGCAAAGTTTCACATTTTTTAGTTAGCTTTTTATACATTTTCAACAATTTAAGTTTTTATTTTTGTGCAGTTTTTCTATTGCGTTTTGGGAATGTTTAGATTTATTTTATTTTTATTTGCGTTTTATTAAAAATTTCCAAATAATCCGGGAAAAATTTCCCTTTTTTTCACAGTTTTTCACAATTCATTTGAATTGCGGGGTTGTGGCTCTATTTACCTTCTTGTCGCTTTGCCCACGGCTGTTGCCGCGGGCTCGCTCTCCATGAGGGTTTGCCCAGGCCTAGCCCAACATCACATCGAGTGTCATCATGAGGCAGAAGCCCACCATAAATGCTATGGTGGCACGGTTTGAGTGACCACCCTCTGACATTTCCGGCACGAGTTCTTCTATGACTACATATATCATGGCTCCGGCGGCGAAGCTTAGCAGGTACGGCATCACCGGCTCTATTATTCCGATGGCAAGTATCGTAAGTATCCCCGCTATTGGCTCGACTATTCCCGACAATACTCCGTATACAAAGGCTCTAAGCTTTGAGCTTCCGGTGCTATGTAATGGCATGGATATGATTGCGCCCTCCGGGAAATTCTGTATGGCTATTCCGATTGCCAGTGAAAGGGCTGCTGCCCTCGTGATGGTGGTGGTTCCTGATATCCAGCTTGCGTAAAGTACTCCGACTGCCATGCCCTCCGGTATATTATGTAATGTAACTGCAAGCACCATCATTGTCTGTCTGCTGAAATTGCTCTTTGGTCCCTCGACTGAATTATCGAGATGCATATGCGGTGTTATCGTATCCAGTATCAATAGGAAAAACATTCCGAGCATAAAGCCTGCTACTGCCGGGATGAACTGCATTTTTCCAAGGCTCTGTGACTGCTCAAGTGCAGGAATCAGAAGACTCCAGACTGATGCCGCAATCATTACGCCTGCTGCAAAGCCACTGAGCATTTTTGTGGTCTTTACGGAAAGCTCATTTTTCATAAAAAGTACACATGCCGCACCGAGCGACGTGCCTATAAATGGTATTAATAAACCTAATATGGTTGATGTAATCATGGTTGCCTCCTATTCTGCTGTTCGGCTATTTTTCTATTTTACACAAACTTCCCATATATAAAACTATATTTACCGGAGAGTATACAGTTGTTCCGAAGAAAAAAATATGAGGAATACACTGTATGCTAGGCCGGTATCACAAAATAAAATATGGGAAGTTTGAATATTTTACTATTCAACATATTATTTCATATATCGTTTCGTATATCATTTTGCAGTAACTGAATATTCAAAACCACTTAATGTAAAACAGCTGTATGTAATTAGTCTTCTCTAACCCGATTACAGTTTAATACACCTATATAATTTCGTCAACCGGCTTCTGTGAGCCTTACCCGTTACTGTTCACACCTAACAGTGTAATCACTCAATAATTAACACTATGGCGCATAGCTTGACAGCGTGGTGTCAAGCTTGCGTCTGAACAGTAACCCTTACTCCATAGCTTAGATACAATCGAGTTATACTTCTTTGCACAGCAATGCCCTGACAAAACGTCAGGGCCGGGTATCACATGCCACAGATGGCATATAAAATGGCTTCTAATATCGATTCCTGCAAAGAGGCTGTCTTCCCACACATATATTATCCTTTGTACGGTCACGAAGCTCCGGCACCGGATTTGGCGCCACCTCAAAGCGATAATCCTCCCCGTTTTTGCGGATATAATCCTCAATAAATGTATGGCTCATTACATTTCTTACCGGGTCATTGACCTGGCGCTGATATCTGATAAATGTTTCAGGAGCATTGGTTCTTACATCCACATACCTTTCACGACATGCTGTGTCATTTACCGTACTGCCAAGCACACACCTGACATACTCAATATTGCTCTCCAGCACAAGAGGAGCCGGGAACTCAGCATCCGGGATGACCTCCTGCCAATCCTTTTTCTCGTACTGTCTTAGCAGCTCAAGTGCAATATGCAGATGCTTAAGCTCCTGTTCAAACATAAACTGCCATATGCCACGTATTCTTGTATCTGTCTCAGTTTCATAACAGCTCCAATACAGCCAGCACTCGACATACTGATGCACAAGGAGATTTTCAAGGCGGCTCATGCATGGCTTCAACAGACTGCCATACTGTGTGACATGTTGTTCCTCGACCATTCCGATTTCCTGATATAGCCTGCGTCCCATCTCATCAGGCCAAAGTGCCGCTGTGTTCATATAGTAGTTCATAGTCTGCTGTTCTGCTGCGGTGATTACGTTTGCAGCCAGCACATCCATTGTCGCAGGGCATTTATCCGTCATCGGATATCGTATTGAATCATATGGATGCCTGTGATGTGAAATAGTCGGTCTGCCCGGTGTGATTTCCGTATAGCCTCCGACAAGCTTCTCTGCGTGCTCACCTGTGGTAAAATCAAGATAATCTGCATAGCGGTACAAATGATCAAAGTCCTCGAGCAGGGCAAAATCGAGCGCAGACTTAATATTTTTGTCATTTACTCGTTTTGCAAGATGAGCAGTCAGGTCAACCGCAAGCTGCTCGTAGCCTATGGTGTGCTCCAATGCCGACTCATCTGCCGGCTTTAAATGTGTTAGTATTTTCTGCTGCTGTTGCTCACTTTTCCTGATGTATGCAAGCTTTCGTCTAAGCTCATCATCACCTACGCTTCTTGAAAACTGATGTGAAAACCACACGTTTTCAAATTCTGTACCATTCATCAATATGATTCTCGTCCTTGTATACGGATTTACCTCATTTTTGTTATATGGTTTTACCCAGAATTTCTCCCAGTCAACAAATAAATCGCCGGTTCTCTCCGGCCTCATTTTAAATGGATTCATAATACAAACATACCTCCTTCATGCTATTGTATGCACGAAGGAGGTATGCTGTGCGAATGAATCACATTCTAATAATTTGTCAAATATATATGTGTATTTAGAGTTTTCCGAATCAGCCTCATAAGAGCCTTTCCTGCTCTATTGTTTTATCCGATTCAAGAATTGCTTCTTTTAATTCAGTAAGCAATCCTGCATCCTTTTTTTGAAGTTTTTCCCTAGTCGAAGTCTTAAGAGGTATTCCCGCATCTTTTTTTAATGCTTCCTCAAAATCCGCTACCCCCATTCTATAAGGCATTAGTTTTTCAAAAATTCTATCCTTAATAAACAAGAATATGCTTATCCCTCCAAAATCCATATCTCCCCAATGGAGGAACTCACATTCCTTAGATACAATAAGGCTTAATTTCTTTAGAAAATACACTTCCTTAGGAGTAAAATAACCATGACAAAAAATATACAAGGTATTCTCATCATATTGCATACTTTCATAGTTAGCCTTATTTTCTATGGTCATAATTCTTTTGCATCCTGCAAGCGAAACCGGACTTGCATGCTCAAGTGTCTGCGTATTAATAATGGTTCCATAAATCTGCTTTGACGTATCAATAACACATGTATCATCAATTCTATATGACAATGGTCCCTTCCATTCCATTGTCTGTGCATATGACATAATACCATGCATCTTCAAAATTTCAAGCCCCGACTTCTTATTATCCTCTTTGGCATCATCTTCCTCTCCCTCTGTATCATAATCCTCCATATCCTTCTCATAATATGGAGAATATTTAGTCAGAATTGATACCATCTTTTGTCGATAGCATTTTTCAAATTTCTTTGAATCATTAAAAACCTTTGCACTAAAAACACGCTCCCACACAGGCTCCTTTATTCTTGTTATAGAATTGATACACTTAAAACGCATATCCTCATCAGCCTCTGTGACACTCTTTCCGGCTTCCAGACGCCCCAAAATATCATCATAATATCTGCATATCCAATCGCAGTCACCAACCTCTGATTTCCACTGCTTTACAGACTCTATCAATCTTAGCTGTTTTGCTCTTGAATCCTCAACCCCCTCAAGCCGACACATCTCCGGTATGCTGCTGACATCACAATCAATTTTTTTAATATCGCTGTTGACCTGAATCCAATTAATTCTTATCTTCCCATCGCGGCCTGCTTGTGTATTATTCTCTATGAACCTTGCCTGATCGATTAGTTTCCGGCGTCCGCCAACAAATTCCATCATTTCTGTTATTTTGTTCAAATGTTTTTCTCCGGTTAGTTTTCCTGACCGGTATCCTTCGGTATCTGTTTTTTTTATAATATAGCCTGCAAGCGTGTGCTTAATTGGAGTTTTTCCCATAGCATAATACCCCTGTAAAACCATTAATACGTCCTATCACTTTTCCTGAAACAGCTCAATTTCCTCGCCAAGTGGTCCCTTGCAGAATGCTATGCGCGCCGGAAATACCGGTGTTGATGCGATTTCTATATCCTTCGGCTCAATAAATACCTCGTATCCTGCTGCTTTTACAGCCTCTACACACGCATCCACATTATCTGTTGCAAATGCAAAATGACGAATCACACCTTTTCCCGGTGCATCATCTCCATCGTTAAAAATCTCAACAATTCCGTTTCCGGTATCAAGCATGATTCCTGCCTGCCATTCCCTTGCGACCGGGATTCCCAGAATGTTTTTGTAGAAATCTATTGTCTTTTCATATTCCTCTGTGCTGCTGCACTTCATTGATACGTGATGTATACCTTTTATTAAGCTCATTGTTTTTCTCCCTTTAATTATTTGGAGCTGTTTTGTGATTTATAGTGATTTCAGCTACTTTTTCCCGCTATTTTTCCGGCTTTTGGGCTGAATTTTAGGAGCTGTTTTGGAGATTTCTGCGGTTTCAGCTACTTTTTCCCACAACTTTTCCGGCTTTTTGGGCTGAATTTTAGGAGCTGTTTTGGAAATTTCTGCGGTTTCAGCTACTTTTCTCGCAATTTTTCCGGCTTTTGGGCTGAATTTTGGGTGCTGTTTTAAAAGTTTTAGGGATTACAGCTCCCCAGAGTCTGCCTACTATGCTATCAACCTATGGCTATTGTACATTATGCCAATTTAGTCCTACTTAGTAAAATGATGTGAGGGTCAAAATGTATCCAATTCAGAATCCCTTAAATCATATTATATCTATAAAATTTTCTATTGTCCATATATACAGACGATTATGATTGCGACCCATTTTCAATTTTCACTTTTGTTTGAAATTGGGTAACTATTCTGCGCTGCTGATTCTAATGCGCTTGCGGCTCGCAGCTATGAAGGCACTGAACAGTTACGAAATTTATTTGCAAATTCGTGCTTCTCCATTATACTATGATAACGTTTTCTAAATAACTATACCATTTACTTAAATGGGATGTAATCGTTGCTGGTCACACTGTTAGGTGTGAACAGTAATTATTATTTTCTTGTACTACCGGTAAAATATGCAAGTGATATGGTGTAGTTCGTTTAAAACTGTTATACTAGGATATATCAGAAAATAAGTACAATCTACAGGAGGATTATCATGATAATAAAAAACGGCATTGTAGCAGACCCGGCATCAGGTCTCTACGAACAGATGGATATACTTGTAAAAGATGGGAAAATAGTAAAAATAGCACCTGACATCTCATGTGCGTCAGATACTGCTGCAACTGAAAAAGGAGAAATAATAGATGCAGCCGGAATGATTGTCGGACCTGGACTTATCGACACACATGTGCATTTCCGTGATCCGGGCTTCACATACAAGGAGGATATCCACACCGGTTCCCTGGCTGCTGCAAAGGGTGGCTTCACAACTATTGTATGCATGGCAAACACAAAGCCTACAGTTGACAATGTGGATACTCTAAAGGACAACCTCACACGTGGAAAGCAGGAAAAAATCCGTATGTATCAGGCCGCTGCAATATCGCACTCCCTCAAAGGACAGGATGAGGTTGACATGGCAGCTTTAAAGGAAGCCGGAGCATGTGGCTTTACCGATGACGGCATCCCGCTTACAAATGCTGCTTTCTGCTACAGAGCCATGCAAAATGCTGCAAAGCTGGATATGCCGATAAGTCTCCATGAGGAGGACCCTGCATTTATCAAAAACAACGGCATCAACCACGGAAAAGTATCTGACGCTCTCGGTATCTACGGCTCACCATCCATCGCTGAGGAAGCCCTTGTCGCAAGAGACTGTCTGCTTGCGCTGCGCAGTGGTGCCGACGTTGTAATACAGCACATCAGCTCCGGTGTATCTGTTGATATAGTCCGCACCTACAAAAAGCTTGGTGCAAGGCTCCATGCCGAGGCCACTCCACATCACTTCACGCTGACTGAGGATGCTGTCTTAGAGCACGGCACCCTTGCCAAGATGAATCCGCCTCTTCGCACTGAAGCAGACCGTCAAAAGATTATAGAAGGACTTATCGATGGCACAATAGACCTTATCGCAACAGATCATGCGCCTCACAGCACCGAGGAAAAATCAAAGCCTGTAACCGAAGCTCCAAGCGGTATCATCGGTCTTGAGACATCTCTTGCTCTTGGTATCACAAGCCTTGTCAAACCGGGCCATCTGAGCATGCTTGAGCTTTTGGAAAAGATGACTATCAACCCTGCCAGACTGTACCACATGCCTTACGGTACTATCTCAGAGGGTGCTGCTGCAGATTTTGTCATCTTTGATCCTGACGAAAAATGGGTACCATGCGAATATGCATCAAAATCATCAAACACACCTTTTACCGGCATGGAACTGACCGGTAAGGTTAAGTACACCGTATGCGGTGGAAATGTGATTTATTCGGATAAATAAATTGTGTATGCACTATTAAAAAAGCAGATTGTGAACGCATGTGTTCACAATCTGCTTTTTTCTACTTTTCCACCAATTCCAGGCAGTCTCCATAGTGCCTCTGCAGTGACTTTAAGTCCATGATCATCACATAAAATACTCTGCCATTGTGCACTAAATCCACTATCCTGCCATGGTCGAGCACTGAAATATATGTGCCATCCGCCTTTCTCATATGAAAGAAACTATAATCATTTACGTTTCCTCCGTCAATCTGCGACCATATGCTTTTTTGACAGCTTTCCAGTTCATCCCGGCGTATCAGATTGCGGAAGCTCTTACCTGTATATGCAAGCAGCTCATCCATGTTTTTACAGCCTGTAAGCCTAAGCAGCTCATTGTTTGCAAGCAGGATCTCATCATTTTCTTTATCTGCCCTGTAAACAATGAACGCTCCCGGCATATTGTCAATAATATCCTTCACGGCAAATCCAAGCTTCGCACGGCTCTTTATACGCTCACCCTCACGGTATGCCATGCAGCCGTTCTTCCCACGCATTTTCACCTCATAAAGTGCCATGTCCGCACACCGCATGAGCTGTGAACGGTTATCAGCAAAAACAGGGGACTCCGCAAACCCCAGTGAAATGGTAAAGGTATGTTCTTCACCTTTACCATAAAATTTCCTGGTTTCTTCTGTAAACTTCTTAAGGGACGGCTTAACCTCCATTACTGTGCAATCCGGCATGAAAATGCTAAACTCATCGCCCCCGTTTCTGCCGAGTATGACATCCTTTGAAAAATATTGCTTCATGCTCTCTGCAAGCTTCTTAAGTGCACCATCCCCCGCCGCATGCCCATACACATCATTAACAAGCTTGAAATCATCAATATCAAGCATCGCCACAACACAGTGCTTTTGCGGATTCTGTCTCATATATTGCTCAACCTGCTCATCAAAGCCAAGCCTGTTGTAGATACCGGTCAATGTGTCAGTCACAGCAAGTCTCTTGAAATTCTTCCTGTTTTCATTGATTGAAATCAATGCTGCTGTAAGCCCTGTCAAAAGCAGGACTATAATTACACCTCCGATAACCATGTATATCAGGTAGTTGTTATTGTAAAACCCACTCTTGGGTAAAATCTCAAGCCTCCACTTATCTCCATACACGTCAAAGTCATATATCACCGGATCGTTCAACTCTTTCTTTGAACCGTAAACCCACACATAGGTAGCATCCCACGGCGAAGCACTCTTCTGCAGACTGTACTTATATCCAAAATTGGAAAGAGCCTCTACAGAATCAGAAAAAATTTCCGGAACCTTCAGTATAACAATTGTGAAGCCCCAAAAGCTCTTCTGACCATTTTCATTCTCCAAATAAACCGGATTGCGCACTGCTATACCATATCCGCCCTGCTTCAGCTCAAATGGTCCCTGCATAATTACAGTGTCATTATCCCTCGCATAGCGCGAAATCTCTCCCCTGTCACTATCATTTATCAGATCAATCTTACTGGATTCATTACTCTCCTCTGGATATATTTCAGTCACAACTCCATTCGGTGCTATCTGTATACTCTGAATCGAATCGTCCATCATATTTGCTGCAATATCATAAAACCTATTTATATTTCCATCACCACTTATGACAACCTGCTTTAAGGTATCGGTAACTCCTATTCCCTCCATAAGCTCGCCTTTTATACGCTCCGCATATGTCATCGCATTGAGCTTCGCTTTTGTCCTGTTCTGCTGCTCCTGATCATCGCCGACTACATATATAGCGCCGATTAACGCACACATGCCCAATATAAATACCACTGCCGGAACAATGAATCTCCTTTTTAGCTTTTTCATTTGTATCACTTTCTAAAATCAATGCCTACCTTTTCTCTATGATTTTAATATTATAGCTTTACGATAAGAAAATGTCTATAAATTTAGATAAATTTCCAACACTTCAAACTTATAAGCAAAACTAAAAGAAGCCTCACTCATTATTAAATGAAGCCTCTACTTTTATGATATCCTGTAAATCTACTTAGTTCATATCAATATTTTTCAGTTACTCACCCGCTCGAGGAGGCAAATACTTTCTACATGTGTCGTATGAGAAAACTGATCAAATGCCTGCCACTTTATGAGTTCATACTTCTCCTCACACAGTATCTTCAAATCCCTTGCCAATGTTGCCGAATCGCAGCTCACATATACAATCCTCTCCGGTGACATAGCAAGCATTGTGTCCAGGCACTTCTCATCACAGCCCTTTCTTGGAGGGTCAACGACTATCACATCCGGGCGAAGCATATCTGTACGTCCGGTGGTTTTTGTATCATCAGTGATATTCTCTGTTTTCTTTGCATTCTCATAAAACTGTGGAAGCACCTCCTCAGCCTTTCCTACGAAAAACTGTGCATTTGTGATGCCATTGAGCTTCGCATTGTTTTTGGCATCCTCGATTGCCTGAGGCACTATTTCCACTCCGTACACCTGCTTTGCCTTCTGTGACAAAAAGAGCGATATGGTACCGATACCACAGTAGAGATCCCAGACATTTTCATTTCCTGTGAGCCCTGCAAATGCAAGTGCCGTGCTGTAAAGCTTTTCTGTCTGCTTCGGGTTTACCTGATAGAACGACTGTGGCGAAATCTGATATGTGATGCCTGTCCCCTGTGGTGTGAAATCAGGGTAAGAAAGCAGATGGATGGTGTCCTCAATATATGGTCTGCCCCATATGCAGACTGTCTTTTTGCCGAGGATGACATTTGTGTTTTCCTTGTTGATATTGTAAGAAATCGAAGTCATTCCATCGATTTTTGAGAGTCTTTCGCACAGTATATCTGCTGCATTCCCGGCTCGGCGTTTTACTTCAAGACTGTCCCCATTTATCACAAGACACACCATAATCTGCTTTGATGTAAATCCATATCTGATAAGCACATGGCGCACGAGCCCTTTGTGTGTGTTCTCGTCATACGGCGTGATGCCACACTCATTCATCCATTCCTTTATGATATCCAGTATCTCTTTGTTTTGCGGCACCCCAAGCCTGCAGTCCTCAACTGGGATGATATTGTGGCTTCGCGATGCATAAAAGCCTGTCACTATATTGCCATCCCTGTCATATCCCACCGGAAACTGTGCCTTGTTGCGGTAGCGGTATGGATTGTCTGCGCCAACAGGCGGCTGCATTTTACTGTCCAGCTTTGCCTCGGAAAATCCACCTATACGCATGAGATTGTTGCGCACCTTATTATTTTTAAATTCAAGCTGCTTTTCATAGGAGAGCGCCTGTATCTGGCAGCCGCCACACCTCTTGTGCAGCTCACATTGCGGCTCAACGCGAAAAGTGGAAGGGGTCTTAATCTCTTCCACTCTTGCGTAGCCATAGTTTTTCTTTAATTTTGTTGCGCGGGCTGTTATGACGTCACCAATCAGTGCATCCTTTACGAAAAAGGTCATGCCATCATAATGTCCGATACCCTCGCCATCTGTTCCCATATCTGTTATTTCAAGTTCAAATATGTCATTTTTTTTCATGCTTTTCTCTTCTTTATTTTATATATAATTACTCTTTATAATGTTTGTATCCGGCGCAAGCTTTCACACCAAAAATCACACCATAGCTATATTTAATATTGTCCGCTTTTTACACACTTGTTCTGCGGAAATTTGTCTCCATAAATCTGTTGTAGCCCTGCCACTTTGTATCGTTTTCAGGCACATTTACAAGCAGCTCCCTGAAGGTCTCCATCTTGGCATCTATGTTGTCTGCAAAGCTAAGTGCCAGTGCCTCGACAAGTGCCGGCTTTTTCGGAGAGCCAAACTCAAGCTCGCCGTGGTGGGCAAGTATACAGTGCTTCAGCTCGTTTGCGAGCACTACCGGGAAGCCGTCGATGCTCTTAATCGCATCGCCTACCCACTCTGCACCAATCATGATATGTCCGAGGAGCTGACCAGCGTCTGTATAGTCATTCTCCGGGAAAGTAGAAAGCTCCTTTAATTTTCCGATATCATGGAAAATAGCTGCTGTAAGAAGCAGGTCACGGTTTAAAACCGGATACATTTTTGCAAAATAATCACAGTTCTTCGTCACACCGAGTGTATGCTCCAAAAGACCTCCTACAAAGCCGTGGTGCACGCTCTTTGCGGCTGAATGGAACTTGAAACGGCGCTCAAACTCCTTATTGTCAAAAAAGCTATGTAAGAGCTGTGACAGGTACTGATTCTTTACAGAACCGATAAAGCCCATGAGTTCCTTATACATGACCTCGACATCCTTATCGCTGACCGGCAGATAATCCGCAGGGTCATATTCTCCCTCGTTTACCTTTCTCGCACGCTTTATGGAACACTGCAAATTGCCCTGAAAGCTTGTGATATCACCGGTTATGGCTATGTAATCCATTGCATCAAATTCCTCAATGCCTACTGAGCCCACATCCCATATCTTGGCATCCAGCGTGCCTGTCTTATCCTGCAGGATAACATTGTCATAAGGCTTTCCGCTTTTGGTCATGGCTGTCTGCTTGCTCTTGCATAAAAAAATCTCATTGATTCTCTCTCCCTCGCGGAGAGTTGAAATATACTTCATATATCCTCCTAATTTCGGCTAATTCATCACTCCGATTTTCACCTGACAGGTAATCTCCGTGTAGCCGTTGCTTCCTTTTCTCTTTACTTTCAGATTGCAGGTATCCTCAGGCTTTTGCTTCATAAGCTGTGTGTTGTACGCGGACACATTCGACACCTCTGTATTGTTTACCGCAACTATCACATCTCCGCTTTGAAGCCCCGAGACAAATGCCGGTGAATCCATTGTAACCTGCTTTATATAAACACCCTTTGGGATGTTATATCTGTTTGCTATTTTTTCTGTAACTGTAGTACAGGTGATGCCTATGTACGGCACATCCGCGCCGCTCTCGAGCTTTTCAATGACAGGTGACAGGTCGCTTATGCTGACAGCCGTGAGCGTATTGTTTTCCTCCGCCGGATTGAAATCCTGCAGCGAAAGCCCTATGACCTGACCATCTGTATTAATCAGTATACCGCTCTGCAACTTGTTGCTTGCGATATCTGTGGTGAGCACCGAGTAATTGTTGTCCTGCGCCGACAGCTCGTTGGTTGTTGACGTTACAAGACCTGTGAGAATGGCATAGTTTGCCTCAAGCGCAATGACAGATGCTCCTCTTGAAACGATATTTGAATTACCAAGCTCCGCAACCGCTATAGCCCCTGTTGTGGCGTCGTCCAGAAGTGACTTATCCACGGAAATGATTGCTATACCTGTATTGCTGTCATACTTGACCATCGCAGCATCAGCCATCATGTCGTTTACAAAGGTTACACTAAGCTTATCCGCCTTATCCACTACATTTTTCTCTGTCAGAATGATTAGCTGCTTTCCATTGTCCCTCAGTATCACTCCCACTCCCTGACCCTCGGTCTCATAGGAATTGTTGAAAATATCAGTGGCATCTGTCACACCCGTGACTCCTACTACAAATCTCGTGGCCGAAGCGCCCACGCTGTAGAGCTGGTTCTGCACTGCCTGATAATCTGCGAGTGTAGGCTGATAGGTCTGCGAAGACGGCTCCGAAGAAGTGCCGGACTCTGTGCTTTGTGTACCATTTTCACTATATGCATCACTGCTGTCATCTATGCCTGACTGCTGTGTGGCTGTCTGCACATCATTATTATTTTTTCCATCTGAAGCTTTTTTTGATTGTCTGTTGATAACCGGCAGAAATATAGCAAAAACAATGCTTGCAGCCACTGCAAATGCCACTCCGCAGAGTGCTGCTGTGCCTGCTTTTTTTGCAAGTCTTTTCTTATTCAGCGGTTTATCCTTTATCTTTTCTCTGATAAATTGCTCCATATTATCACCCTGATTAGATGTCTTTAGTTACTATCTTACATTATATTCTGAATTATATTGCGTTGCAACCATATTTTTTGAGTACGGCCTTGTGGCATGTACCCGCCGGACTGCTGCAAGCCCTTACTTTTTTGCTCGTTTAACAAACTGATTCGTTATGTATTAAACTTTATGTTATCATCTTGTAATTATCATTTAATACATATTTATTATGGTTTTTTTGAAGATTTTCAGCTATAATATGATAAGCTATACAGTAAATATGAATTTAATATTCAACTACCGAAATATAAGGATATAGAAATGAATAAAAAAGTTTACAAAACATTGGAATATAACAAAATCCTCACCATGCTAAGCAGCTACGCAGCATGTGATGAGACAAAGAAGCGGTGTCTTTCGCTTGAGCCTATCACCGATTTATACGAAATCAGACATCTGCAGACCACCACTGCCGATGCACTAAGCCGCCTGTATAAGGACAGTGGAGTGTCCTTCGTTGGCATACACAATGTACATGCTGCCCTAAAGAGGCTTGATATCGGTGGTGCACTGAATACGACCGAGCTTCTTCGCATCTGCAGTCTTTTAGAGGTTGCAAAGCGCGTGAAGGCCTATGGCAGAAGCGCCATGGATAATGAGAAGCAGGATTCTCTCTCCGGTCTGTTTGCAGGGATTGAACCGGTTTCTGCGCTCTGCGATGAGATTAAGAGGTGCATTTTATCTGAGGAAGAGATTGCCGATGATGCAAGTCCTGAGCTTTTTAAGATAAGAAAGAGCATACGCGGCATGAACGACAGAATCCATGCGCAGCTCACCAAGCTCATGAACAACAGCACAACGAGGACATATCTACAGGATGCGGTTGTGACCATGCGCGACGGCAGATATTGTCTGCCTGTAAAGGCTGAGGCTAAGGGCAATGTACCCGGCATGATGCACGACCAGTCATCTACCGGCTCTACCCTTTTTATCGAGCCGATGGCTGTCGTCAATTTGAATAACGAGCTCAAGGAGCTTTTCATAAAGGAGCAGGAGGAGATTGAAAAAATCCTTGCAGCGCTCAGCGACAAGGTTGCCATGAATGCGGCTGCTTTGGAGCAGGACTATGAGATTCTTTCAGAGCTTGACTTCATTTTTGCAAAGGCAAATCTGGCTAAATCATATAACGGTGTGGCACCTGAGTTCAACACCGAGGGGCATATCAATATCAGAAAGGGCCGTCATCCGCTTTTGGATGCTAAAAAGGTGGTCCCTATAGATGTACGGCTCGGCGAGGAATATAAGCAGCTTATCATCACCGGACCAAATACCGGCGGTAAAACGGTTTCACTAAAGACTGTCGGACTTTTGACTCTCATGGGTCAGGCAGGTCTTCACATTCCTGCGGCTGACAGGTCAAAGCTCGCCATCTTTGAGGATGTCTTTGCGGATATAGGCGATGAGCAGAGTATTGAGCAAAGTCTCAGTACCTTCTCGTCCCACATGACCAATATCGTAAAAATCCTTGAAAAAGCTGACGACAGAAGCCTTTGCCTGTTCGATGAGCTCTGCTCGGGAACCGACCCGACAGAGGGTGCGGCACTTGCCATCTCAATTTTAAACAGACTGCACCAGTATGGCGCCATCACCATGGCCACCACACACTACAGCGAGCTGAAGGTGTATGCGCTTTCCACAGACGGTGTGGAAAATGCCTGCTGTGAGTTCAATGTGGAGACTTTAAGCCCTACCTACCGCCTGTTAATCGGTATTCCGGGAAAGAGTAACGCATTTGCAATCTCATCAAAGCTTGGTCTGGACGAAAGCATCATCGAGGATGCAAAAAGCAGGATTAATGATAACGACCTTGATTTTGAGGATCTGATTGCAAGCCTCGAGTCACAGCGACAAACCATCGAAAAGGAACAGCTTGAAATCAACAGCTACAAGGCCGAGATTGAAAAGCTCAAGAAACAGCTCGAAGAGAAAAATGAGCGCATAGACAAGAGCAAAGACAAGATTTTACGTGAGGCAAATGAGGAAGCCTACAAGATACTACAGGATGCAAAGGAGCTCGCCGACAAAACCATCCGCAATTTCAACAAATACGGACAGGGGCAGGCTCCTATGAGCCAGATGGAAAAGGAGCGCTCTGCCCTTCGTGACAAGATGAATGACAAGGAAAAGAAGCTGTCAGACATCAAGAAAAACACTGCCAAGGCAAATCACAAGGCGCCTAAGAAGCTGCGCATCGGTGATTCTGTGCTTGTGCTCTCCCTCAATCTGAAGGGAACTGTCCACACTCTGCCAAACGCCAAGGGCGATTTGTATGTGCAGATGGGTATACTGCGCTCGCTGGTTAACATTAATGACCTCGTGCTCTTAAACGACGATGTATCTCCTGCCAAGAAGTACGGCGGCAGCGGAAGCAAGATAAAGATGAGCAAATCGCTGTCAGTTTCATCAGAAATCAACCTGATAGGAAAGACTACGGATGAGGCACTTGCTCTCTTAGATAAATACTTGGACGACGCATATATCGCTCATCTTACATCTGTGCGCATTGTCCACGGAAAAGGCACCGGTGCACTGCGAAAGGCTGTGCATGGACTCCTTAAGAGGACAAAAACTATTGCGGAATACCATCTCGGTGAGTTTGGTGAGGGCGATGCCGGAGTAACCATCGCAACCTTTAAATAACGACAATGTACTTTTACGGAATATAAATAAATTTTAAGAAGGAGATTAGAAATGGCTGTTAAACAGAAAATACTGATAGTAGACGACGACAACAATATAGCAGAGCTTATATCTCTATATCTGACCAAGGAATGCTATGACACCAAAATCGTAAATGACGGTGAGCAGGCTCTTATCGCATTCGAGCACTACAAGCCAAACATGCTTCTTTTGGACCTCATGCTTCCGGGCATAGACGGCTATCAGGTATGCCGTGAGATACGTGCAAAGTCCGATGTGCCGATTATCATGCTCTCCGCAAAGGGCGAGGTATTTGACAAGGTTTTAGGCCTGGAGCTTGGCGCCGACGACTATATACTCAAGCCCTTTGACTCAAAGGAGCTTGTGGCAAGAGTCAAGGCCGTGCTCAGACGTTTCCAGCCTGCAAAGCCGGAAGCCTATGCTTCCGTAGATATCAAGTGTGTGGAGTACCCGGGGCTTATTGTAAATCTGTCGAACTACTCTGTCACTTATGACGGACAGCAGATTGATATGCCGCCAAAGGAGCTTGAGCTATTATATTTTCTTGCCTCATCTCCAAATCAGGTGTTTACAAGGGAGCAGCTTCTGGACAACATATGGGGCTATGAATATGTCGGCGACACCCGCACTGTCGATGTGCATGTAAAGCGTCTCCGCGAGAAAATCAAGGACAAGCCTACCTGGCGCATCGCAACTGTCTGGGGTATCGGATACAAGTTTGAGGTAAAATAATAATGAAGCATACCATCTACTCTAAGCTGTTAATCAGCTACCTGATTTACGGTGTCATTGCTTTTTTCATTATATGCACCTTTACACAGCATCTCACCACAGACTATATCGAAAAGCAGGAAGCATCCAATCTCTACAGGGAAGCATCCATCATTGCAGGTGACTATGCCAGTGAATACTTTGGCTCATCCATGTCGCTTAGCGATTTCCAGAATCACATGAAAATCGTAGCCGACTATATGGATGCCAAGGTATGGGTGGTCAGCCCTGACGGTGAGCTGCTCATGGACTCAGATGATCCGTCAATAGGCACTGATACCCAAAATGACAGTTCTAAGCCTGTATTGATAAATGGCTTTGATGTCACCGATTTTGGCAGCGACAACTATATGATTGGAAATTTTTACGGCTCCTTCAAGCATAGGATGCTGTCCGTATTTTCCCCGGTAAATGTCTCGTACCAGAATATCGGCTACATAGTCATTCACAAGACAATGAGCCATATCACGGCAGGTGTAAACGGTTTTATGAATATCTCCTTTTACACTGTAGCGCTCATTTTTGCAGTGGCATTTATTATGCTTGTCACGATGAGCCGCTCCATTTACCGTCCTATCACCAAAATCACAAAGACCGCAAAGAAGTATGCAAAGGGCGATTTCACTGCCCAGATTAATGTACATTCCAATGACGAAATCGGCTATCTGGCAAACACACTAAACTACATGGCAACTGAGCTTGATACGCTTGAGGAGGATCAGCGCAAGTTTGTTTCCAACGTGTCACACGACTTCCGCTCCCCTCTTACCTCGATAAAGGGCTACGTGGAGGCCATGCTGGACGGAACCATTCCTGTTGAGATGCAGGATAAATACTTAAACATCATCCTTTTTGAGACCGAGAGGCTTAATAAGCTCACCAAGAGTCTTATCGATCTGAACCAGTTCGGTCATCACGGCATACACCTGGATATTGCTGATTTTGACATCAATACAATGATCCGCACAACAATCCTTACCTTCGAAGGTAAATGCAGTGAAAAGGGCTTAAGCTTTGACCTGCTGCTCACCGGAAAAGAGCTTTTCGTGCGCGGTGATATGGTCAAAATCCAGCAGATTCTTTACAACCTGATTGACAACGCTGTGAAGTTTTCAAATAATGATTCGAGTATCAAGATTGAGACGAGTATCAGAAATGAAAAGGTGTTTATATCAGTAAAGGATCACGGTATCGGTATACCAAAGGACAGCCTTTCAAAGATCTGGGAGCGCTTCTACAAGAGTGATTTATCCCGCGGAAAGGATAAGCGCGGTACGGGACTTGGCCTGTCTATAGTTAAAGAAATCGTGCAGGCACATGGTGAGAATATAAATGTGATAAGCACTGAGGGTGTGGGAACTGAGTTTATATTTACGCTGCCGCTCAGCAAAAAAGAAGGGTGAGCACAGCCCATCATATGATAGGTGTGGTGGGCGCCTCGCTTTTTAGGTTGTGAGGCTGCCGGCATAGCACACAGTATATTCCTCAGAAAAATGTGAAGTCAGCCGCGGTTATTTGTCCGGACAGATTACGGTTTTATTTACATTTTCTTTCTTTTTTACTTTATGGAACTCCGCGGCAGTTCACATTTTTCTTCGGAACACACCGTGTACTCTCCGGCTAATTCAGGTTTATGAGCGAGGCGCTTTGCTACCTTGCATTCTGGCAGTGCCGGACTTATTTCACTGGCGTGAAATTTTGTCCGGCACTTTTTTCTTCTTAAAATTTAAAGCTCATTTCACTTATGCGAAATGAGCTTTATTTTATATCATATTCTTATGGTTCATATTTGCTGCCGGACGGGTCGGTTACTGTGTAGTCGCCGCCGGATATGTCGGCTGTGGTTTCAAAGTCTGTGATGTCCTGATTTACGGTACCATCGAACAGGTCATATGTGAAGGTGTAGCCCTGTGCCGATACTGCTTTGACATATATTTTGATATTGCTTGCAGCTGTGACAGGGATTAAGTCTTCGATTTTGACTGTGCCTTCGAGGCTATGGAGCTTACCGTCGTCCTCTTTTGAGGCATCAAAGGTATCATTTTCCGTGTTATTCTTTGAACCATCTTTTTTGGCATCATCCTTCCGGCTTAAGGCGGATGTGATGGAATCTGTGTCTGCACTGTCCGTGCCGTTTTCTGCCAACAGCTGTCTGATATCGTATGTCTTTAGCTCTGTATCTGAGCTTGCAACTACGAGCTGCACACTGTTAAAGTCAAAGTAATCATTTCCCATGACCGCTACATCTACATCTGTGCCAAGTTTTATGCTGCCATTATCAAAGGTTGGTTTATCGGCAAGTATGCCGGATGCTACATTTTTGAACACTGATGTCACACCTTCAAACTTATCGAGCACCTCTGTGCTTCTCTTATTTCCGTCAACAAACAGAAATGTCACATTGCCTGCATAGTCCTCAGACAGTGGAAGTGTGGCCTCACCCGTATACTTGATGCCGTCTAGCTCGAGCGGTATCTCGTTTGTACCGAAAAATACACTGGTTTTTGTATCCTCTGTGTACTCCTTTGGCACCACCGAGACAGAGACTGTGTATGTCTTATCGGTAAAGTCTGCACTTTTTAAGGAAATATCCCAGTCTGTTATGAGGCTGGCCTCCTCCTCAAGGGTGGACTTGATATCATCCTGCATGGTCTGCACATCGGAAAGTATCACCGATGTGTTGTCTGAGGTGTATGACATCTGTGTCTCGAGCTTTTTTATCCTGTTATTAAGCAATACTGCCCCCGCAATAAGTGCGGCGAGCAGTATTATGGTAATCGCATTGAAAATATTTTTTTTCAAATTCATATTATAGTGTTATTCCTCATCTTCCTCTGCAGCCACAGCTATTCCAAGCTCCTCAAGCTGCTTTGGATCAACAGTTCCGGGTGCCTCTGACATGAGGTCCGAAGCGTCCTTTACCTTAGGGAATGCAATAACCTCCTTGATATTGTCTGTATGCAGCATATGCATGCAGATACGGTCAACACCAAAGGCAAGTCCTGCGTGTGGCGGTACACCATATGAGAATGCATCAAGCAGGAATCCAAACTGCTCATGTGCACGCTCCTTTGTGAAACCAAGCACCTCAAACATCTTCTCCTGGATGTCATCCTGATGGATACGCACTGAGCCTCCACCGAGCTCTGTACCATTGAGTACGATATCATATGCCTTTGCACGAACTGCGCCCGGATCTGAGTCTATCTTGTCCCAATCCTCCTCCATAGGCATAGTGAATGGATGATGCATTGCCATAAATCTGTTTTCCTCATCAGACCACTCAAGGAGTGGGAACTCTGTTACCCAGAGGAAATTGTACTTGTTCTCATCAATCAGGCCAAGCTCAGCTCCGAGCATGAGACGAAGCGCTCCAAGTACATTCCATACGATTTTATTCTTATCAGCTGCAAAAAGGAGTAAATCTCCCGGCTTTCCGTTCATCTTTGCAACAAGTGCATCAAGCTCAGCTTCTGTCATAAACTTGGCAAATGATGACTTGTATGTGCCATCCTCATTGATGCACAGATAAGCAAGTCCCTTTGCTCCACAGCCCTTTGCGTGCTCTACAAGCTTGTCAATCTTCTTACGAGGCATCTTTGCCTGTCCCTCTACATTGATACCGCGGACAGAGCCACCGTTTTCAAGAGCTCCTGTGAATACTCCAAAGCCACAGTCCTTTACCACATCCGAAACATCGCAAAGCTCCATACCAAAACGTGTATCAGGCTTGTCAGAACCAAATCTGTCCATAGCCTCCTGCCAAGGCATACGCTTAAACGGAATCTCAACATCCACATTTATGACCTCTTTAAAAAGGTGCTTTAACAGTCTCTCATTTACCTCGATTACATCATCGATATCTACAAATGAAAGCTCCATATCTGCCTGTGTAAACTCAGGCTGTCTGTCTGCACGCAGATCCTCATCACGGAAGCATCGTGCAATCTGGAAATATCTGTCATAGCCTGAAGCCATCAGAAGCTGCTTAAAGAGCTGTGGTGACTGTGGAAGCGCATAAAAATGTCCGTGGTGTATACGGCTTGGCACGAGATAGTCTCTGGCGCCCTCCGGTGTAGACTTGCAAAGGATTGGTGTCTCTATCTCCAAAAATCCCTCGTTTGCCATAAAGTCACGCATCACGCGAAGCACATTGCTTCTGAGCATGAGATTTCTCTGGATATCAGGACGACGAAGATCCAGATAACGGTATTTAAGTCTGATGTCCTCGCTGGTCTTTGAATTCTCCTCAATATGGAATGGAGGTGTCTGTGCCTCTGAAAGCACTCTGATCGATGTAGCGATAACCTCGATATCACCTGTCTTTAAGCTCTCATTGACAGCAGCTGTTCTCTTCTGGACAGTTCCCTCAACTGCGATGACGAACTCACTTCTTAAGGTGCCTGCCTTTTCAAAGCCCTCTGCACCTACATTTTCCTCACCGAATACTATCTGAAGTATTCCGCTTCTGTCTCTTAAATCTACGAAAATGAGACTTCCTAAATTTCTTCTCTTCTGTACCCAGCCCATCACGGTGACCTTCTCACCGATATTGGCATTTGATACCTCTGTACATCTATGGCTTCTATGTAAGCCCTGCATTGATTCTGCCATTTTATGCTCCTTATATTTCTACTATATATTTATTCTAATAACTGTTTGGTACCGCTGCTGCACAGCTAATCTGCCGCTTATCAGATTCCTATCTGTTAAAGAACTCAACAAACTCCTCGTAGCCCTCTTTCATAAGCTGCTCCTTCTGGAATTTCTTGTTCTTGTTCATGCGCACAACAAGCACCTGCTGTCCGTTTGCTCTTGCGTCTTTTGCCTGGTTCATGACATCAACAAGCTTGTCTGCCGGATATTTCTTCTCAACCAGATAAGCCACCTTCTTTGGACTCTCAGGAATCTTGAAGCCGCTCTCCATGAGAAGCAGGATAATTCTCTCAAAACCGATTGAAAAACCACAGGCAGGTACATCATTTCCGGTGAACTTTCCAATCATCTTGTCATATCGTCCGCCACCGCCACAGGCTGCGCCAAGCTCAGGCATTGATATCTCAAAAATAGTTCCTGTGTAGTAGCTCATTCCACGAACAAGTGTAGGGTCAAATACGAGCTCAAACTTTGCTCCCTTTGTGGCATTGACAGCAGTAGCTATCTCTGTCATATTTGTAACCACTTCTTCGTCTAAATATTCACCGAGCTTTTCTGAAAGTATATTTACACCCTCAGTGACATCCCTTGTCTGCTCCAAAAGCTTGAACAAATCAAGATATTTGTCAATATTTTCCTGTGGGTAGCCATCCTGTGCAAGCTCACTTGCAACGCCTTCCACTCCTATCTTGTCCATCTTATCGAGTGTGATAAATACGCTGTCGTAGTTCTCCTCAGCAAAACCACTGTAAGCAGCCATTGCCTTTAGGATTCTTCTCTCGTTGATTCTTATCTCAAAGTTCTCGAAGCCGAGTCTGCCGATCGTGGTAGTGGTTGCTGTAATCAGCTCTATCTCTGCCAGATTGCTTGGCTCTCCGAGTATATCTATATCACACTGTGTAAACTGTCTGTAGCGGCCTCTCTGAGGTCTGTCTGCTCTCCACACACTGCCCATCTGAAGTGCCTTAAACGGCGATGGCAGGTTGTTGGCATTGTTTGAATAATATCTTGAAAGTGGCACTGTAAGGTCATAGCGCATTCCAAAGTCTACTACATCCGACTCTTCCTTTGCTGTCTCCAGATTCAGCTTCTCGCCTCTCTTCATTACCTTGAAGATCAGCTTCTCATTTTCTCCGCCCTGCTTGCTTGTGAGATTTGCTATATTCTCCATGCATGGTGTCTCTATCGGTGTAAATCCGAAGCTTCTGTATGTATCCTTGATCACACTTGTCACATAATCACGGATTTCCATCTCTGCAGGTAGTATATCCTTCATGCCGTTGACCGGCTTTTTGCTCAGTGCCATTTGGTTTCCTCCATCTATATTAAAATATTGAATTCATTAGCTATTCTATTATACTTTTCGGTTTTGCAATCGTCAAGGGTTTATGGTAATTATACGGACTGCAAAGATAACGAGCATCTGCGGTGAACGGTTGCAAATGCTAATGCCCATCTACTGCGGCGGATTGCAGATGCCACACGGAGACAAGCCCATGGATTTTGCTTCATCAAGCGTTACCTCTGTGTCACTCTTTTTCAAGGTCTGACAGCCCGCCCGGTGATATTTCTTGCCGGTTGCAGTGATATGAACCATCGTCTCACTGTTTGAGGAATCTGCAGCGCTATTTTCTGCTACTGAGCTGTCTGAGCCTGATGATGCACTTCCTGTTGTACTGCCTGAAGAGCCGGATTCTCCTGCCCCGCTTCCAGCGCTGCTCTGCGAGCCTTCATTCTTCGGTGTATCCGTCTGAGCGCTCTGCTTCTGCGGAGTGGTGCCATCCAGCCAGCTGTCACCATTCTCATAGTTTATTCCGACTCCGGGCTGCACATTATAGCAATAGACATTAAAAAGTATGCCGCCCCCGTTATCCTCAACCGACTTTGCCTCTATGAGAACGCCGTTTGCAACAAGATTGCTGCCAGAGAACATCGGAGTCACCCTGTAGAGCACATGATTTCCTGTATTGTTTACATAATCAGCTACCAGATTCTCAAACGGAAGCATCCCCTCCACATTCAGATATCTCGTACCGGTAATAAGATTCTTTGGATTGGCATTCTCCCCGGCAAGCTGATAGCCAATAAGATGACAGCGATTATATAAATACCTGTCCTTTATCACATCATACTTCACCGTATGCCAGCCTGATGGCTTTATCATACCTATCTTGCCACGCTCCTCAGTCGGCATGATATCCTTGCAGATATTGGCATAAGCCACACCGCATCTGCCAAGTGAATCCAAATCACTGTAATTTTCAAAAGCAGTGGTAGTCATATCGCTGTCCGTAAAAAAAGGCTCATTATTGTTGACAGCCACATATGCCTTGCCATCATATGCCGGAATAGCATCGAGGGAAACGTAGGAATTGTTGTTTACAAGATCCTCCTGCGGCCCATCCACTTTATCCTTGCTGCCTAAAGCACCGGAAGAATCCTCCCCTGCCACTACAGCTCCTGCGGCATGCCCGGCACCTTCCGTGCCGGATAAATCAGTGGAGGCACAGCCTGTAAAAATTGTAGCAATTGCAAGTAACTCACATAGTGTAATTGCAGCTGTTTTCCTTAACTTTAGCCATATGTTCATATAAAATCACTCTTTCTATCAACCGATTGATATTGGATTTTCCCTAATTACAATAAATTAAATGAATACTTAAATTACTAAACCTAATATACTTTTATTTCCTCGCTTCATTTATTATAGCAAACGTTTGTTTGTTTTTCAACCCTTGCTGTAAAGCTATACATTTCCGTGTGCACCATGACCGGGCAGAGCTTACGACCCGAACTCAAAAAAGCCACCCCAGGCATATCAAACACCCGGTGTGGCTTTTAATCATGTATTATGAAATTATGTGAATCACCTAATGTGAATCAATACTGCTATATTGCAGAACAAATCTACTCGCAAAGCTTAGAAAACTCATCCGCAACAAACTGAACCTTGGTTCCGATAATAACCTGAACAGAATTCTTGCCAGGCTTCATAACGCCTGCAACACCTGCAGATTTAATCTTCTTGTCATCAACCTGAGTGATATCCTTAACCTCAAGTCTGAGTCTTGTGATGCAGTTGTCAATGCTTGCAATATTTTCTTTGCCACCGCAGCCCTCAAGAATAGTCTTTGCTACTGCTGTGTAGTCATTGTTAGTAAGCACTGCCTTCTTCTCTGCCTCAACATCATCGTCCTCTCTACCAGGGGTCTTAAGATCCCATTTCTTGATTGCGAAATAGAATACAATGTAGAATACGATAAAAGCTGCGATTCCAAGAGGAATGATGAGCCATGTCTTTGCTGCAGCCGGAAGTGAAGATGAGAATAATAAATCCATCGCGCCGGCTGAGAATGAGAAGCCTGCTCTAAATCCAAGAGCTACTGTAATCATTGTGAAAATACCATAAAGTAAAGCATAAATCACATAGAGAACAGGAGCAAGGAACATAAATGCAAACTCGAAAGGCTCTGTAACACCACAGATGAATGCACAGATAGCTGCAGAAGCAAGGATACCGATGGCAGCCTTTTTCTTAGCAGGCTTTGCACACTTAACCATGGCAAGTGCTGCACCAGGAATACCAAACATCATACATGGGAAGAAACCTGACATGTACATTCCGAGGCTCCATGAAACATCCTTTGATGTCTCGCCATTCCAGAAATGAGAGAGGTCTCCAAGTCCGATAGTATCGAACCAGAATACGTTGTTTAATGCGTGGTGTAATCCTGTAGGGATTAACAGACGGTTCAGGAATGCATAGATACCTGCGCCGACTACGTCAAAACCAACGATTGCTTTACCGATAGCTACAAGAGCACCGAAAAGTAATGGCCATACAAACAGTAATACTACAGATACAAGGATTGAAACAACACCTGCGATAATTGCTACGCAACGCTTGCCGCTGAAGAATGACAGCCAGTCAGGAAGCTTTGTATCCTTAAATCTGTTGTAACACAAAGAACCAATAACACCAGCTAAGATACCGATAAATGGGTTTGCAATCTTGTCGAATGCAAGTGTCTTTGTAGCGCTGTCAGCGATAGATGGCATGATTTTTGTAACAAAGTCTGTAGACAGGAGTGTTGTCATCATCAGCCATGAAGCTAAAGCTGCAATACCGCCGGTACCGTCGTTCTTTTCCGACATACCGACACCAACGCCGATTACAAAAAGGATGGCCATGTTGTCAATCAAAGCGCCCCCTGCTTTAACTAAAAACAGACCTATTAAATTACGTACACCCTCGATGTCACCACCCTGCATGGTTGCAGGACATAAATAATATCCAATACCCATGAGGATACCACAGATAGGAAGTACTGCTACGGGAAGCATTAAAGCTTTACCCAGTTTTTGAAGAAATTTCATAAATTTCCCCTCCTTTACATTATGTATACTAAACTGGAGATACTCCAATAAAGTTCGTTATTATTATATAATTATATTCAAATCTACGCGAGACTTAAAATCTCATCACCGGCGGATACATCCCCCTCTTTGAGCATCTTTATCTCACTATAATCAGCAGTGTTGCCAATTAAGACTGGAGTAATGACATTAAGATCTGCTGCCTTAATCTGCTCCAGGTCAGCCTCCATCAAAAGGTCACCCTTCTTCACCTGATCACCAACAGAAATATGTGATTTAAAAGGATCACCCTTTAGTGTCACTGTATCCAGACCAATGTGCAAAAGCAGCTCAACTCCCTGAGTGGTCGTCATGGTAAAAGCATGAAGCGTATCAAATACAGCTGTCACCTCACCATCCGCCGGAGCGTAAAACCTGCCCTCAGAAGGAATCACGGCCACGCCGTCTCCCAATATCTTCTCAGAAAAGGTAGGATCCGGAACCTCTGTAATAGGAACCACTCTGCCGTTGCACGGAGAACAGATCACCTTTCCCTTTGACTTATTCTTAAAAAAACCTAACATGATATCTCCTTTCCGTCGATATACACACTCACAATATCCAAATCATCATTGAGAAGCACAAAATCTGCTCTCTTTCCTGCAGAAATGCTGCCTGCTTCATCATAGATGCCAATCTCCTTAGCCGGATTGGCTGTAGCACACATAATAGCCTCCTCAAGCGGAATACCTGCCTGCCTTACTGTGAAACGCATACAATCCATCAGATTGGTTGCCGAGCCTGCAATTGTCCCATCATGGAGTGTAGCAAGCGGACCTCTGACCGTCACTGCCTGTCCACCGAGTGTATACTCGCCATCCTCAAGCCCGGTGGCTCTCATGCTGTCACTTATTAAAATCATGCGCTTCGCACCAAACATGGCAAATGTTGCCCTGATAACCGACGGGTGAATATGCACACCGTCACAAATGAGCTCTGCATGACACTTTTTTGAATCTCTCACAGCCCCGATAACTCCGGGATTCCTGTGATGAAGCGGTGGCATCGCATTATACAAATGTGTAGCATGGCTTGCACCATGTTCAATAGCCTCTACTGCGGTGTCATAATCAGCCGCTGTGTGTGCTATTGAAACCACAACACTTCCTCTTACCCTGTCTATAAAATCAATCGCGCCCGGCTCCTCCGGAGCGATATCTACAAGCTTTATCAAGCCATGGGCCGCATCCTGAAGCTCACAAAAATAATCATAATCACATCGCATGATATTCTCTGCCGCCTGTGCGCCCTTTTTAGAAGGACTGATAAAAGGTCCCTCCATATTGATACCTACAAGATGTGCACCACCATGATAATTATAATCACCGGCATTTTTCATGACACTCAAAAGCTCATCCTTTTGAATGGTCATAGTAGCCGGACACACGCTCGTCACTCCGATAGAAGCCTCGTATGCTGTAATCACATCAAGCGCCTCTGTGGTGCCGTCACACATATCAGCTCCCTTGCATCCATGAAAATGAATATCCACAAGACCCGGTATCATGATAAGACCTGATGCATCTATAATCTCCTGCGGTGCGCTGTCATTAGCCGCGTCCGTGTCAGCTGTTCTCTCCAAAACACTGTCAAAACGGCCATCCTTAACGACAACATCACCTTGCATAAAGCTGCCATCCTCTGTAAATACCCTTGCATTTTTTATTAACATATACATGTACCTTCTCAACTAAAAAACATCTACAAGCAACTCAGTGCAGCCTCATCCGCTACAAGCGTAACATCATTATGCAGCTGCAATACAGAAGCCGGCACCTGTGGTGTAATCGGTCCAAAGAAAGCCTTGTGCACAATCTCTGCCTTATCCTCACCACTTGCAACAATAAGAATCTTCTTAGCCTGCATGATTGTCTTGATACCCATTGTATAAGCCTGCTTCGGAACATCATCAGCCGATGCAAAGAAGCGCTTATTGGCCTCAATAGTAGACTCTGTCAGATTCACACAGTGTACCTGCTTGTCAAAAGACTCGCCCGGCTCATTAAAACCGATATGACCATTGTGCCCGATACCAAGAAGCTGTAAATCAACACCGCCAAGAGACTGAATCAGCTCTGTATAGCGCTTGCACTCCTTCTGTGAATCCGGCTCCATGCCGTTTGGCAGGTGAGTATTCTCAACCGGAATATTCACATGATCAAACAAATTCTGATGCATAAAATAATAGTAGCTCTGGTCATTCTCACGGCTTAGTCCCTTGTACTCATCAAGATTCACCGTCATAACCTCTGAGAAGTCCAAATCCCCCTTCTTGAACCACTCAACGAGCTGCTTATACAAGCCGATAGGTGTAGAGCCTGTAGCCAGTCCCAATACACAATTAGGCTTCATAATCACCTGTGCCGATACGATATTTGCAGCCTTTCTGCTCATATCTGCATAATCCTTAGCATGATATATTCTCATGAAAAATCCCCCCAATTCGCAAAATATAACCAATACTATCTGCACAACCTTCAAATGTGCTGTTTGATTACATATATGCATTTTACCTCGTATAGGACATTTTGTCCAGTACTTTTTGTCATATTTTGCATATTTTATAAAAAAAGTATTAAATTTTAATGCAGTAAAGTGGTATAATTGCATAAAAATTCACTTTAAATGAATATATAATTTTTCACATACCACTATCATTATGGTATAATAGAGACATACAAATAGGAAGTTGGAGGATACACGCATGAAAATTGTAATCATTAATGGAAGTGCCAGAAA
>ENA-OPEC01000384-OPEC01000384.1-human-gut-metagenome-genome-assembly--contig:-NODE-384-length-38718-cov-6.452060_pt1 | contig 38718 bp, 33 predicted proteins | sample MGYA00241622_ERZ501507 | MGnify/ENA primary metagenome ERZ501507 (study PRJEB25962, sample SAMEA2042582) | human gut metagenome | biome: human gut; feature: human-associated habitat; material: faeces... | reverse complement strand
GAAACTTGATAGTTTATCCAATGATGAGTTGAGAAAGATTCTTGATGATTATAAACTTAAAACTACTGAAAATTTTAAAGAGGTATAGAAATTCAAATTTCTTGTGAAATAAACAAGCTCTGTATGTGTCAAAGCATATAGGGTTTTTTAATTAGTAAAGTAAAAATATTTATCATATAAACAGAGAATATATAGGAAAGAGGTGAATACAGTGGAAAAGGCTTATAAATATAGAATCTATCCAAATAAAAAGCAAAAAGAAATTATTGTAAAAACATTTGGATGTTGTCGTTTTGTATATAATACATATCTTGCAAAAAGAATTAAAACATATGAAAAAGATAAAATTACATTCACATATAATATGTGTTCAAAGGATTTAACAAATTTAAAGAAAGAACTGAAATGGCTTAAAGAAGTGGATTCCACTGCACTTCAGTCTTCGCTTAAAAATTTAGATATAGCATATCGGAAATTTTTTAAGGAACATACTGGTTATCCCAAATTCAAAACAAAGAAAACACATAGATATTCCTATGAAACAAAATATAGTCATGGAAATATTCAACATTATAACAAACACATTAAACTACCAAAGCTTGGAATGGTAAAAATTAAAAATAATTTAATTCCACAAGGAAGAATCTTAAATGCCACAATATCACAAGAACCAAATGGACACTACTACTGCTCTCTATGTTGTACAGATATAGAATTTGAGCAGTTACCAAAAACTAATCAAAATATTGGAATAGATTTAGGTTTGGTAGATTTTGCAATACTATCTGACGGAACAAAAATTGAAAACCCTCGATTCTTTGAGAAATCAGAAAAGAAACTTTCCAAATTACAGCGTGAATTATCAAGAAAAACAATTGGTAGTAATCGTTGGAATAAGGCGAGAATTAGGGTTGCAAATCTACAGAAACATATTTCTAATCAAAGAAATGATTTCTTGCAAAAACTTACTACAGAAATTGTAAGAACATATGATGTAATTGCTATTGAGGATTTGGATGTTAAATCTATGAAAGAGACAGACTCTACCATTCGTAATAAAAGAGTTGGTGATGTATCATGGTCTGAATTTCGTAGAATGTTGACATATAAAACTCAATGGTATGGAAAAGAATTATCTATAATCGACAGATACTATCCTTCGTCACAAATTTGTCATTGTTGTGGTCATAGAGACGGTAAGAAATCAGAAGATATTAGATTTTGGATTTGTCCTAAATGTAACTCAGAATTAGATAGAGATATAAATGCTGCTATCAATATTCTGAATGAAGGATTAAGAATTATAAATGTTTAAGTAATATATAAGAACCGTAGGAACTATGGGGTTAGCTCGGTAAATATTCTTACAGTGGTAAGAAATTCCCAAGAATCACATACTTTGATTATGTGAGGTTCAAGCGTGTCACAGCGTATAAAGTTAAAGTGGTTATACTGCTCTCCTATTTTAGTGTAAAAATAACGAAATTTTTGGAGGTGATGAAATGGCAAAAGGTGATTTAGTATCAATGATTATGGCAGATGTTAAGAAAAAAGAAAAACAGTTAGCAAAAGAAGTTGCACCTGAAATCAATCAGTTATTCAAAGAGTCTGTTCATAATTCGTTGATTGATTGGTATAACGATTATTCTCCAATGACTTATGAAAGAACAAACAATTTTATGAACGTATATCAGTCAGCAAGAACAACTGTAAGTGGGAATATTTTAAATTTACAGGCAGATTGCTTTTTGATGGATACATATCCTGGTTGGTTAGGACAACCGTTAAATATTGCGACAGCGTTTGATTATATGTTTATGAATGGCGAACATGGTCATGGTCGTTGGATGATGCATCAAAGTATACCTCCATTTGAGGTTGTAGACAAAGATTTTCAAAATGGATTTGGAGGTCATGTACAGAAAATTATTGATAGAAAAGCAAAAGAATTATTTAGATAGGAGGGAATTAATATATGTCTGGAATGGCGAATTGGAAAGCCAAAATTGAATTAGATATAAAGGATTTACAAAAACAGCTCATTGACGCAGATAAAAAGATCGACAAGTTTGCCAATGAAGATCGAAAAGTAAAATTAGATATAGACACAAAGACATTAGAAAGTGCTATTCAAAAACTTGATAAAATGCTTGACTCTCTTGGTAAAGGAACAGGTGATTTTAAACAGTTTGAGAATTTATCAAAAGAGTTATCAAGTGTTGTCTCAGAAGTACAGAGTTTAAGTAAAGCTTTTGGCAAAGTAGATGATTCTGGTGCTAAAACACTACTCTCTTCTATCCAGAACATTGATAAGTCACTTGCTGAACTAAGTCGGAATATTCTCAATGTTAATAAAAACATGAGCAATATGGGTGGCAATACGGGTGGTGCTGTCAAACAGGTGGAGAATATTAGTAATGCATATCAAGATGCTGCTAAAGAAGCTGAGAAGTTGGCTGATGCACAGAGTAAGATTGGAAAGAAAACGAATATTTCATATACTTCTACAGAATCTGCTACTAATTCCATAAAAGAAGAGAATAGTGTATTAGAGCAGAATACTCAGAAAATTAAGGAAAATACACAGGCAAAAGAACAGAATGCAAATGTAAATCTTAATAAGTATGATAAACGGTTAGATTCTTATAATGGTAAGATTGATAAATACAAGACAACTATTGATAGATTTAATGATGGTGGTTGGTCAAGTGATACATATTTAAAAAATGTACAAGCTGTCAAGAATGCCGTTAATGAGTATGAAACTCTGCTTAATGAATTAAAGGGCAAAGATGCTAGTTTGGTGACAAGTGATGATATTTCCAAATTGGACGAGTATGAAAAGAAAATCAAAGATACTATCGCTACTGTCACTAATATGTCAGCTTCTGAAAAGGGATATAACTTTGTTTCTGGTCAGAAAGAATTAGACAAGATTCACAAACTTCTCAATGAAAATAGTAAGATGTCTTCTGAGGCAAAAGCTAAAATCAAAGCTTACTATGCAGAAATTGAAAGCGGTAATCCTAGTATGAGTCTTGACAAGATTCATGGTGAAATCTTAAAGATTTATAATGCTGAAGTTGAAGCTGGTCGTGCTGGCAGAACATTATGGGACACCTTAAAGAATAGCGGATTCCATCAGATTGCTGCGCAGATGGCAGGAATGGTTGGCGTGTATGATGTTATTAATCTTGGTAAAGAAGGTTTAAGTGTCGTAAGAGAACTTAATACCGCTCTCACAGAAATGCGAAAAGTATCTGATGAATCTTTGCAAAGTTTAAAAAATTATCAGAATACAACATTTGATACGGCAGATGCGGTTGGTACAACTGCAAAACAGATACAGACAAGCACTGCCGACTATATGCGATTGGGTGAGTCGCTTGATGAAGCTTCCGAAAGTGCGAAAACAGCAAATGTACTCCTGAATGTATCTGAATTTAATAATATTGAAGATGCAACTAAGTCACTTGTTGCTATGGGACAAGCGTATAAAGACTTAGATAAAATGACCATTGTTGATAAGCTTAATGAAGTAGGTAATAATTATGCAATATCAACAGATGAATTAGCCACTGCCCTTCAAAAATCATCAGCTACTCTCTCACTCATGGGAAATACGATTGATGAGGCTGCAAGTTTAGTCACTACAGCGAATGCAACGATTCAGGACGCAGATAGTGTTTCAGCAGGTTTACGCACGATTTCTCTTAGATTGGTTGGTACAGAAGAAGCCGAAGAAGAGCTTTCTGCAATGGATGAGGAAGTAGATGCTTTCGTAAAAGCAACAAATTCAAAAAAACAACAGATAATCAAAGATTATACTGCCGTAGCTTCTAACAATTATCAAGGTTTTGATATTCTTGATAGTAATGGAAATTATAAAAATACATATCAAATCCTCCTCGGTATAGCCAAAGTCTATAAAGAGATTCAGGAACAAGATAAAAAATTGGGAACAAATCATGCCACAGCTTTAATTGAAGAATTAGCGGGCAAAAACCGTTCGAATATTGCTTCAGCGATACTGCAAGATCCGACACAGCTTGAAGCTGTTAAGAAATCTTCAGAAGAAGCATTGGGATCAGCAAAAAACGAATTAAACTCTTATCTTGATAGTATTGATGGTAAAATGGCACAGTTGGAGAATCGTGCGCAGGAGTTCTGGTTTAAGGTGATAGACTCCGAAACTATTAAGAATGGTATTGATTTATTATCCACTCTGATTAAAGGTACTACTGATTTTGTAGATACAGTTGGATTGTTACCAACTATTCTTACAGGAATTGGAGCAGCATTATCTTTTAAAAATGTCGGCATTGATACGTTAGTGGCGTATTAATCAAATCATTGTTATTGTTTTGAACGTACCGACATCATAGGGTTTCTAACGGATACGTTAGTTTGGACTATGATAAGTATGCTATACATACGATAAACGAAGACGCAATATGCGAGGAAGGCTGTAAAACTCATGGTACTACTCTATTATAAGGAAACTAAATAGACATAGTAAAAATTCATGAATTCAGTTGGTTCGCAGGGATAGACCTTTAAAATGGTAAGCCCTCAGAGAGTGACAACCGTTGGTGGTAGTTATATGAAACGATGCTACTATAATATGCATTCCGTACTCATGACACGACATGTTAAATGATGTGAACTTATCTCATATCTCGTGTAAATCAGTTTGACCTCTCAGTTCCTAGAGGTAGATAAGATGGAACAAAACCAAGAAATCTTGATTTCAATCGAGTAAAATAGAGAATAATAAAATAGCACCACAAGTTGCTGTTCTTGTAGTGCTAAATTGTCTTTGAGATTACCGAAAATCAAAGACTCTCTATATTGTAACATTGGGGGTAGTACATAAAATTGGTGTATGTACAAATTTATTGTATCAAATTGCCATAATTTTACAATCCAGAACGTAAGTTTGTCGAATAATGCAGAAAGAAAAATATTCAAATTTTGAATAATTCTATTTACAAAATTTTACAATTATGCTATTGTGAAAATATAAAAATTTTTGCATTTTTTGAAGGAGGCAAATTGGATGGAAGATATTAAAACAAGTCCGAAAAGTTTAAGATCGTTGGTTGGTGAAATCAATAAGGGAAAATATAATTTTGACTTACCAATTCAACGTAGAGCTGGTATTTGGAAACCAAAAGAGAAGTCATTGTTTATTGATACTTTGTTAAGAAACTACCCTATTTACCCTGCACTTGTGAATAAACACAGTGACACAAAAGAGATTGATGTAGTTGATTTTAAGCAACGTTTTACTACAATCGCAGCCTTTGCTAATGACGAATTTAAATTATCAAAGAATTTAAAACCATTAACAATTGATGGGACTGAATACGAAATCGCAGGAAAGAAATTTTCTAAGCTTGACGAAACTGTTCAGTCAAGATTTAATGACAGAGATATTTCTATTATAACAATGACAGATGCAACCGAAGAAGAAATTGTTGATATTTTTGAAAGAATAAATATGGGACACCAACTTTCAAACGGACAGAAAAGAAGCACTATTGAAAGCAATGAAGTTAGAGAAATTATTTACTCTATTGCTGATCATCCATTCTTTGAAAAAGTTTTATCTCCTGCCCAGTTTAAAAAGAACCTTGACAGAGATATTGTTATTCAATGTTTAATGCTTACAGAAAAGACAGATAAAAACAATTTTACTTCATTTAGAGATGTAGATATGAATAAATTTATTATGTATTATAATGATAAGATTGCAGATCCAAATGAAAAACAATTTGCAGAAAAGAAAATTGAAAATCTGCGCAAAGCATTAGATAGGTTGAATGAAGAACTTCCAGAAGATGTAAAAATAAAAGCAAGTACAATTCCAATGTGCATTTATGGAATGTACCGTATGGTTAGAGATTCTAAATCTACTTCTAAATATATGGAATGGTTGAACGAATTTTTAGCATCATATGATACGAACTTGGATTATTTGCAATACTGCTCTAATGGTACATCTAATAGTGATATGGTAAATGGACGATTGCAGTTCTTTAAAGATGCTATAAAGGAAATTGGATAAATTATTTTGGAATATTTTTCATATATACAAATTAAGATATATATGATAAAATAGATTAGCGGAGCGTAAACATACGTTCTATATTGCATTATTATTATCTTTGATATATAATAAATGCATAAATAAATTTTGGTAGCTCATATATGAGTGAATATTTATGTTCTGTCAAATGGCAGGAAGGGGGTTTGTTATAAACTCCCTTATTTATTTTTAAAGGAGAAAATGATATGCATAGAGTTATGGTTTTTATTGATTATCAAAATTTTAATATAAATCTTAAAGAACATTATAAAGGCAAAACATTTAAACCAATTAATTATTGGGCTTTAGGTAAGGCGATAAATGAAATAATACCATTTCAATCAGAAGTTTTAAAAACTTATTTATTTGCTTATAAGCCATGCGATGATCTAATGAAGATAGAAAGCTACTCGAAATATTATGAATGGCTTACTAAATTAAAGAAAACACCATATCTTGAAATTATTGAAGGTAGACAAGAATTACGAACTTATGATGATATAAAATTAGATATAAATGATCCTAGAACTTATTATACAGAGGAAAAAGAAACTGATATAAACCTTGCTACTCATATGGTAGCAAAAGGATTTCAAAATGCATATGATATTGCGGTGCTTGTATCGGGAGATACTGATTATATAAAAGTTGTAGAAACATTACACAATATTGGTAAAATTGTTGTAATAGCTCATTTTAAACATCAAAATGTAAGCCGCTATGATGATATTTGCGATTCAAATATTATTCTATATGATAATGTATTAAATCAAGCAGTAAACAAGAAATATAATGAAACAAAAGAGCAGGACTAATCTCCTGCTCTTTTACTATGTATGTGTTTTTGTTAAATTTATGGATTACAAACACTACAAGGTTCATATCCTTCTGCTATAGCATCGTTTATATCAATTGCAATTTTACTATTCCATAAATATCTACATCCATCTTTATGATATTTTGAGCCATTTTCGGTGATATAAACTGTATATGTATTATTTTCTTCAGAATAATCATTATTATAATAATCACTGTCATAATAAGCATCTTCATATGATTTATAAGATTCTATTTGTTTTTTAAGATCAGAAATTGTATCATCTTTTTCGTCAAGAAGCTTATTTAGATCATCTATTGTAGATTGTTTGTCTTTTAAATTAGACAGTTGCTTATCCTTTTCGTTTAATTTTATTTCTAATCCGATTCTATTGTTTGTTAATTCTTTTATTCTGGACAAATATTCATTGTTTTTTGATTTTAAATTCGATTTTTCTTTTTGTAACTTTGAATTTTTTGATTTAAGTTCAATTATTTGATTATTTTCTGAATTTAATTCGTATAAAGAGTAAATATCTGTACCAGTTAATATAGTGATAATTAAAAGTAGAAAAATTACAAGCTTCTTTTCTTTTGTGAATTTTTTCATAATTAAAACTTCCTTATAGCTGTTGAAATAAATATATCTAAAAAGAGAATATATAAATATGAGGATAACATAATGTCATCCTCATACCATTGTGCACCGTGTTACACTAAACACTCAAATTTTCTAGCAGAAATTAAAATAATTATGTAAGTTATTTGCGTTTAATTTTGAACCAGAGATGTTTGCCAGCATGTAGTTCAAAATACTTTACACTTCTTACAACATTGCAAGCTAATAATATCGCAATTATTGCAAGTAAGGTAAACGCAAAGGCAATTGCGATCGTGCAAAAACACGAAAGCAAAATTGTAAAAATCTGTTCCATATCTCACCTCCCTTCTGATTATTAAGTAATCGTCTTGGGAAGTTATATGGGACAGAACGTCCAGAATTGTATAAACTTCTGATGTGAATACACCTTCGCTTTCTATGGTTCTAAGCCATTGGTGTATGGTTAATGAGTTACATCTGTATATATACAGGTTAAATTTATTGTAGCACAGCATTCCATATTATGATAGTCTGAACATATGTTTACCATTTTGCTCCACAATTTTTACAGTGCATTGTGTTTCTTACATCTGAACTGAACAATCCAAATATTGCACCGCCAAATATTTTCTTACCAGTTGAAATCTTTTCTACATTAAGTGAGCCACAGGTAGGGCATTTTGGCATGTTCTTACCACCATTGCGAAAAGCTATTTTAACATCCGCACCTTGACGTATTGCATCACCGATAGCCATATCTCGTTCATATTCGGCAGATTTTTGTGCTTTGATTCTGTCTCGATTATTAAAGAGATATTCATCAAATTCTGGTGAAGATTTTACGCACTCTTCTATGAATTGGTCTTTTTTGTTTTTATCAATAGTATCATGGTCAATTTCACCATTCCAGACTAATAAATATTTATCTGGAATAGGGTAACAAATTGATCCACATATATCACAATCGTTTTTTTCAGTACCAAATTTCATCCATACTCTTCCGCATTTTTTACAATACATTAACATGATAATATACCTCCAATTTATGAAAATTGTATCACATATAATAAAATTCGACAAGCATTCAAACAGCTTGTATTGATAATATAGTATGATATTCAAAACATTTGACAGTGATAAAGATACATTTTCATCAAAATTTGGAATATTTGGAAAATCATTTGAAGATATTGGAAATAGATTTAAAAAAGTTTCTAATGAATTAATTGAAACAAATGATTATACAATATCAAATATTGTGAATGCATGGAAAAATTCTTCTATTAAGAAAGATTTAAGTGATAAATTTATTATTACTAAATCTGATATACAAAATAAATTAAAAGACCTTTCTGTTTATGATCAAGATCCATCTAATATTTTGGCTTCACTTCTTAATAATAAAGAAAAAATAGAAGCTGGTCAAAAAACTTGGCAGGATTATTTTAATTGCCTAAAAGAAGGCGAAAAATGGCAAGTAAAATTTGTTCAAGAAAATGACTTAACTAAAGTATCTCTTGATGATGTAAAAAATGCTCAGAATGCAGCAAAACAGTCTGCTATTGCTTATAATAATGGATTAGAGCAAATGACCATTGGTGCTAAAGCTGCTAATATTGCTTTAGAAGGATTAAAGATGGCGGCAAATATGATTGCTGGTATGCTTATCGCAGAAGGCATCCAACTGGCTATCACAGCAATAGATAACTGGATTCATCGTGTCGAGAAGGCAAATGAAGCTATGGATAAAGCTACTAGTGAATATGCTTCTGCGAAATCCGTACTAGAAGAAACGACATCTCAGTTAAACGAACAAAATAAACGAATTGATGAACTTAATAAGAAAGATAAACTTACCTATGTTGAACAGGAAGAATTAGACAAATTAAAAGAAGCTACTCGACAGTTAGAGCTTCAAAAAAATATTGAAGAAAAAGAGAAGGCTAATTCTGCGCGAGAGGCGGCAGATAAAACAGTAACTGCATTTAATAAGCAATATGGGAAAGGTGATATTGATAAAAATGCGGTTGATACTCAACTTGCTCAGTCAAAAGCAACTGGCGTATTTCAGGAAGCTCGAAACAGCGATGATATTGTTGGCAATTTAGCATCTTTTGAATATTATACGGAGCAGATGGAAAAGACACAAAAGAGATATAACAAAGCCTTGAAATCTGGTTCTAAGGATGATATTAAGTATTATGAAGAGAATTTACAAGATTGTATTGATACTGTAGATGAATATACAACATCATTAAATAATAATATTGAAGATCTCACAAAGAAGAAGAACAATCTTCAAGATGCCTATGATAATGCTGTCAAAAAGAAGTCTAATGGAGAATCTTTGTCTTCCGATGAAAAAAATACAATTTCAAAATATCAAGAAATTGCAGACATAATTAAGTTAATCTACTCTTACACTGACAAAGTAGGATGGAATAATTCTCAGATTTCAGAAATTTTCAATACAAACGGAATTGAGAAATCAAAAGAAGATCTTCAACAATTGGCACAAGAAGGTAAGCTTACAGAGGAAGAATTACAAAAATATCCTAATCTCATGAATGCGATTAATAGCGCAGAGTTTTTAGGGGAAAAAGATTCTAATCTTAAAGTTTTCTGTGATGATTTGAATGCTGGTGTGGATGCTATTGAAGATACGGGTAATGCTGCTGATTCTGCTGCCCCATCTATCGCTTCTTTTGACGAAGCATGGCTCAATCTCAAAAACACAGACGATTCCGATTTAAAAGGTGCGGCAGATGACCTTCTTGACCTTGCAAATGCAGGACAATTAACAGGAAACGCACTTGAAGGTTTGGCTGGTGGTCAGCAGTTGATGAATGAAACAGGTTTATCAGCAGAGGCACTTGCACAGAAAATAAATGGTCTTGTAAACGCTTCTACGCAGCTCTCTTCTATGTCTACACAGATTTCTAAGATATCTGATATGCTTGCTGACAAGAAAAATGGTACAGTTGCATCCGCTTCTGATTTAGCAGGATTTGATGTTTCAGTCCGTGGTCTTGAATCATGGGATAAGTTTGAAGAGGTAATGGGTAGTTCTGAATCTAGCATGGATCAGTGCCAGAAAGCAGCCAATGCTCTTGCTACTGAATGGGTAAATGATGGCAACTTCTTGGCAAACCTTACTGATGAAAACAAACAGTATTATATCACTCAGCTTGAAGATATGGGTGTTAAAAATGCCGAGCAAATTGTAATAGAGGCTCTGACAAAAAAAGAAGAAGAACTTAGGTTTGAAAAACTTCTTTCTGCTGATGCATCTACAGATTTTCAAAATGCAACAGTTGCAGATATTCTTAAGCTTCAAAATCTTGGTGATATTACAGAACAAGAAAAAGCAAAATTGGCAGTTTTCACATTGGAAAAACAGTATTGTAATAAAAATACTATTGTAACTGATGCAGATTGCCAAAATATCTACACTCTTGCTAAAATGGCTGGTGCAGGCACAGAAGCTTTAAATAAACTTGCCGCATTAAAACAGCGATTGTCTGATAATCCAATTATGTCTAACGAAATGCGCAATAATATTAACAGTGCAATTCAGGATATTGTAAATGGTGTAACAACTTCAGCTGGTGCAAAGTTAGATATACCACAAGTGAAAGTAAATTCTTCTGGTTCATCAAGTTATAAATCTCCGTCATCAAAAAAATCCAAATCTAAATCAAAAACAAAGTCTGATGCAGCCGAAGTATTTGACTTTATTGAGATTAAACTTAACAATCTTACAGACAAGGCATCTAAGGCTAAAGACAAGATTGATGATCTTCTCACATTCGGTCAGAAGAAAAATCAAACCAAAAAAGCAATCGAAGCTACAACAAAGGCTATTACTGCACAGGAAAAAGCATACAAGAAATACATGGCATATGCCAATAAAGCTGCGAAAACACAGAATAGCAAAAAGACAACTTCATCATCTTCATCATCCTCCTCTTCTTCTACAGGTGGAAACGCTTTGTATGATGCTGCTACAAATTACCTTGGATTGAAATATGTTTGGGGTGGCGCAAGTCTTACAAGTGGTGCTGATTGTTCTGGATTTACACAGCAGATTTATAAGAAGTTTGGTGTAAGTTTACCACATCATGCGGCTGACCAGGCTAAGATGGGAACAAAAATTACATCGAAGAAAAATTTGCAAGCTGGTGATTTAGTATTCTTTGGAAGCAAGAACAACATCACACATGTAGGTATTTATGGTGGAGACGGTAAGTTTGTTGAATCCCCTCATACTGGCGCATCTGTAAGAGTTTCCAAACTTTCATCTCGTAAGGATTTTGTATCTGGTTCACGTTTTAGCAAAATCAACAATGCAACATCTACATCTTCTAGCAGCGGAAAGAATGTAAAAAAGATAAAAGGTGTATCATCCAAGACACTTGACCATTATAAGAAACTTATCCGTGAAGGAACACTTGGTTCAGATGGTATCGCTTCTATTAAGAATGAAAACCTGAAAAATGCATTAAAGGATTATCAGGTCTATTATGAGAAAGCAAAAGCTTGCAAGGAACAGGTTGCCAGTCTTACGGATCAGTTAAAGGATTTATATGAGACTTTAGCGAACAACCCGATTGACAGTGCTTCTGATAAGATTGAGAAACTTGGAACAAAGATTGATATTCTGAATGCCAAGGTAGGTAATCTTACATTTGATCCAACAAAGAAAATCGGCACGTCTGATATTGATGGTCTATATAAACAGATTATTAAAAACTACAATAGCCAGTTATCAGCTTCAAAAACTGCTTATACTGGTGCAACAAAGAGTTATAAATCCAATAAGAGTTCTCTTACAAAGTCTCTAAAAAAAACAAAAGCTAAAAACATTGGTCTTACTCAAAAGGAATTTAATTCTATTAAGAGTAATTTAAAATCCAATAAGTCAATTTCGTATAATCTTATTAACAAGATTGAAAATGACACTCTTAGGGAAAAGTGCATAGCACATAATGAATATCTTCTTGCAAAGAATACCGCAACTGATAATTATAATCAGGCTAAAGAGGATTATACCTCTAATGTTCGTCAGGCTAGGAAAGATCGCTTTGATAAGGTGCAGGCAAGGTATGATAATAAAGCTGGGCTGATTGAGCAGAGAAAGAACTCTGTCTCCAATTCCCTTAATATAGCTGAAGCAAAAGGTCAGTTGATTGGTGAAGCTTATTATGCACGTCAGGCAAATGCCGTCAAATCTGACATGAAGCTTAAACAAGAAGAAGCTGGAAAACTTGCAAAGAAATTATCTACAATTAAGTTTGGCAGTAATGAATGGTATGAAGCGCAAGAAGCTTTAAATGGTGTCTATGAAGCCATTCAACAGGACGAACAGGAACTTGCAGAGTTTCAAAAATCTATCAATGAGTTGAAGTTTGACCGTTTTAACGAGTTGCTTAATAAGCTTGGAGACATCACAGACGAGACAGATTTCTTAGTTGACATGCTTGATTCTGACAATCTATTTGACAGTAATACGGGAATGATTACGCAGGATGGTATTACTGCTATAGGGTTGACTGCACAGAATTATGATACATATCTTGCGGAGGCTCAAAAGTACAAAGATGCTATTGCTGATCTGAATGAGATGTATAATAGTGGAAAAATTGGTCTTACTGATTATAACTCTAAACTTCGTGAGTATCAGCAAGGTCAGCGTGATTCTATTAAGTCTGCAAATGAAGCAAAGAAGTCATTAGTTGCCTATGTAAAGCAAGGATTAGATGCACAAAATGATGCTTTGGAAGAAGCAATTTCGAAGAAAAAGGAATTGTTAGAAACCGAAAAAGATTTGCACGATTTTCAATCCAAGATTGCTGATCAAAACAAGAACATTGCTAATTTGCGCAAGCAGATTGCGGCACTGGAAGGCGATTCATCAGAATCAAATCGTAAAAAGCTTCAGCAATTGAAATCCGATTTGAAAGATGCCGAAAAAGAACAGTCAGATACTTTGTATGATCGTTCTGTATCCGATCAAGAAAAAGCACTCGATGATATGCTCACCAAGAGTAAAGAGTCTGCTGAAGACTACCTGAAAGATACCAATAAGGTCTTCTCTGATGCTCTCACATATGTTAATGCTAACTCTTCACAGGTTGCATCAAACATTGAGAAAATTGCAAAGGATACTGGTTATGATGTGTCTACTTATATTGTGAATGCTTGGAAAGATGGTGGCGATGCTGTAGGTGATTATGCAAGTACATTATCTTCTAACATTCCAAACATTACTGCACAGCTTGGATTGATTGCGTCTTCATGGCAATCTATTTGTAAAGCTGCGGATGAAGCTGCTGAAGCAAGTGCTAAGTACGCAGAGACAAAAGTTACAGACACACAAGGTATTGGATCACCAAATGATTCTGGAACTAGCGGAAACGGCTCTGGTTCTTCTGGAAGTAATGATGCTGACAAGCAACAGGAATTGTACGAACTCAGAAAGAAAGCAAGTGATATTACGGAATGGATATCTAAGCATTCAGTATCGGCAACACACAAGAAATCGTATTACGGTGCTCTTAATCAGTATCTTTATGATAAACAGCATGGACAAGTTCTGAGTAAGGCTGATGAAGTTGCCCTTGCGAAGAAACTTGGTGTATCTGTAAAAAGTGATTTGTCTGGTAAGAATGATAGAGAAAAAATTACTTCAGCTCTCAAGAAACTTATAAAAGACGCTTCGTTCTCAACTGGCGGTGTGATTAAGGATCTTGTTAAACTTTCTGGGGAAGATGGTATTAGTTTCTTACAACGTGGCGAAGCTGTTCTTTCTAAGGAACAGACACAAGCATTGTTGAATTTTAAGCCTGTTATTCCACAGATTGACTCTATCATTGGCAATCTGAAGAACATTCCTATTGAGAAAATTTCATCCCAATCTCCTACTTATCAAATTGATAATAGAACCATTGTTGAAGGCGTTGCCACCGATCAGATTGTTAAACAGATGGAAGGTGTTGCTCAAAAACAGGCTGAAAATGTTGTAAGAAAGATCAACCAAGCTACTTATGCTAAAGGCGTAAGAAGATAATTTATGGAGAGGATGTAATAGTTCTCTCCTATTTTAATGGAGGAAAACGTATGTCAGAAGTGACTAATGAAAGAAAAGTAAGTATTCTCGAAAAACTGCTTCTTGAACGTGATAAACAGATTCGAAGGTTACAGGAAGAGAATACTGAATTACAGAAAGAAATTGAAAGTTTTGGAAGTGATATTCAAGAATTACAGGATATTATTTCTGAGACGCAGAAATTGAATAGAGAGTTTTCTGGCACAAACAGAGAAATGAAAAAACTCAAAAAGAAATATGAAAAAGAAATGAAGAAAATGATGTAAAAAGAAAGGAGGCTACCATGACAATTCAAACTCGTGGTTTTACTTTTGATAGCATAACCTCCGATGAGCTTGGACTTATGGTGTGTGAATTCAATGGGAATACCTCATCTGAAACATCTGGTGGAAATATTGAATTTACCTTGATATCTGCTCCTATCAGAAATAGATGGTACAAAAGTGGAAATGCAAACTATTCAGAAGCGATTATGTTTGAATTTCAAGTTATGAAACAGAATTTTGAGCCAATTGATTCATATGAATATTCTACTTATGCTAGATTATTACAACGAAAAGATGATTACAAAGAATTTACAATCACAAAGTCTGATTATGATACAGTACATTTTTATGTGCAATTAAATATTTCACCGATTCAAGTCGGTGGCGATATTATGGGGCTTAATATTACAGGCACTACAGATTCTCCGTATGCTTATGGACAAATGATTACAAAGAAAATTTCTACTAAAAATGGTATTGGTATGTTAAAGTTTGTAGATATGAGTGATGAAATTGGTTATATTTATCCCGATATAGAAATTGACATTTCCAGTGCTTGCAATCTTAAAATTACCAATGAAACATCGGGTGAAATTTTCAAGCTGAATAATTGCATCAATAATGAAGTTATAAAAATTGATGGAACAATCTTAGAAATCACTTCTACAGCTATATCACATAAAATCTACAATGATACAAACTACAAATTACCACGTATTGTAAACGACTTAAATAAAAGGACAAATATATTTAAAATTGAGGGTAATTGCACTCTTACGATGAAATATAGACCTATACGAAAGGTGGTGATCTGATGGCAGTTCAATCATTTAATTTACCAGTTGATTTTTTGAATAATCTTGAAAAACCAATTATTTACATTACCAAAAAGGATAAAACCTTTCTTGGTGCAGTAAGTATTTATGATGATTTATCTCTCACTTTTAATCTAAACGCTTATCAGACTGCTTCTTTTAAAATCTATAGAGATATCAATGGTAAGAAGTATGAACATTATGACGATTTTCAAGAAGACCGTCTAATTATGATTCAAGGCATTGGTTGGTACAAAATTCATGTGGAGACTAATATCGAAGATACAGGAATCTCAAAAAGTATTACTGCAAACTCATTGGAATGTACTTTATGCAATAAGCGACTCATTGATTTTGAATGTAACTCAGGCGAAATCCTGTACGATGATTATGTGAAAACTATCTTCTATGATCCTATTAATCCAAAGGGAAGTCTGTTGAATCGAGTATTAAATGTTGCTCCAAGTTGGTCGGTTGGTCATGTAGATGCTTCTCTTGCTAATAAACAGAGAAGTTTTGACGAGGACGATATAGATGTATATTCATTTTTAACTGGTGATGTATCAGAAGCATTTAATTGCTTGTTTGTTTTCGATACATTCAATATGACTATAAATGCTTATGATTTAGACGATTATGGAGAAGATACAAATATCTATATCTCAATTGATAATCTTGCGCAGTCTATGACAGAAAGCATTGATGAAAATAGCATTATTACATGCTATCGTGTAAATGGTGGTGATGGAATTTATATCAATGAAGTCAACCCAAATAGCACAAATAAAATTTACAATTTTGAGTATTATCTACCAGAAATGGAAGAATCTATTCAGAATAAGGTGAAAGCATATAATGAGAAATATCAGTCTTTAAAACCACAGTACGAAGAAATTATGAAACGTCTTGGTGATCAGATTGGCGTAATCCAGGATCTCGAAACGCGATTACCTGATAGTTTGGATTCTAAGGATTGGACGAAATATGGATTAGAGTTTTTGGATTCTAAGGTTAAATCGTTCAAGAATATAGATGAAGTTTATTGTGCACAAGGCATGAATAAACCAGATTCTTTTAACTATAATTTGTATCAGCAAAATCTTGAGGATTTGAACAATGTTACTGCCGAATACAATAAAAGAAAGTCTGAGGTTGATTCTGCTACAGAAGTTTATAATTTTATTATCGCAGAAAGAAATGCTGTTCAATCTCAGTTGGATATGGATAAATGGGTTACTAAGGATGAATGGAAAACACTTGATTCTTATGTTGTAGAGGAAACATATAGTAATGATAACTATATCACCACAGATAATACAACAGACACAGAAAGATTTGATATTGAGCGACAGTTATTTGATGTTGCATGGAAAGATTTATCTAAAAAATGTAGACCACAATATCAATACTCTTCTACTCTTTCTAATGTTCTTACTATTCCACAATTCAAAGGATTCTTGAAATATTTCCAACTTGGCAATTTTATAAGAATGGCTACTGATTACGACACCGTTATTAAACTGAGATTGATTAGTTTTACTGTTGATTATAATGACACAAGTAAGATTGATGTAACTTTCTCTGATGCTATTCGTGTACATGATATTTATGAAGATGCATCTAGCATTCAAGCGCAAGCTAATTCGGCTGCTATGAGCTTTCAGTTTAACAAAGACCAATACGATAAGTCTGTAAATCAGAGTAACTTTGTTGAGGAAATGCGGAAATATGGATTAGATGTTGCAAATATTCCTGTAAAAAATCAACATCAATCATGGGACGAAACTGGAATGTGGTTCAGGCAATGGAATGAACAGAAGAATGACTTCGATCCCGAACAGATTAAGATTATTAACAACCAAATTGTATTTTCCGATGATGGTTTCAAGAGTGCAAAAATGGCTATCGGTAAGATACCCATTGATAAAAATGGTAATACTGTTTATGCCGTAAATGCCGAAGCGATTTTAGGAAAATTATTTTTGGGAGAATATCTTACGCTACAAAATAATTCAGGTACTTATAAATTTGATGATGATGGTTTTATTGCTAAAGGTGGTAATAACTCTGTACGAATTCAACCGAATCAAAGTGGAGAATTATTTTCTATTTACAAAGGAAATAACAAACAGTTTTACGTTGACTCAGATGGTAATGTGCATTTTACAGGCGATTTGACTGGTTCTTCTGGCATTTTCAGCGGTCAGTTAAAAGGTGGTTCTATTAATCTTGGTAATGGGACATTTATGGTTGATAAGAATGGAAATGTTTTTGCAAACAATGGAACGTTTGGTGGAAACTGTACATTTAAAGGGACATTGGATGGAGCAGATGGAAGTTTTAGTGGTAAAGTAAATGCATCTTCTGGGACAATAGGAGGTTGGAATATTGGAGAAACATCTTTGTATAGTGGTTATATAAATACTTCTATTGGTTATATGAACGCAGTATTATCTCCTGGTGGGTTATCGTTCGATTTATTAGGTCAAAATAATACTATGATTATAAATGCATTAAATATTGGTTGGGATTCTAATGATTTGTGTTCATTAATAAAAAGAGATTCTATAACAACACAGGAGCTATCGTTGAAGCAATTAAATTTTATTATGTTATCCAACCCAAAAATTACATGTCCTAGTGGATATCTTACATTCGATACCACAAATAATGTACATTTTAAAAATACGCCTTATATTGATAATTATAGTTCTTACCTTGCTAGAGAAGAATGGTGTAATGATAAATTTGCATTAAAAACAGATTTATCTGGATACACAACAAATTCTCATCTTGAGGACAGATTAGATGATATAAAATCATGGGTAAGAAATAATTATGCAACAAAATCATGGTGTAACAGTACATTTAAAAAGAAGTAAAGAAAGGGCTTAATATGGAACAAAAACAGAATAATACACAAACACTGGAAGTTGTTTCTTATCCAAAAGATAAGATTCAGCTTCTTTTTAATATACTGAACTCTATGAGTTTTATAGGGATTCAGCAAGCACAGGGAATCGCACAGATTAGTGTAATTCTTAACAACCCAATTGTAGAGGATAAAACAGAAAATGTAACAAAGGAGTCACAAAATAATGAGGTAAAGTAAATGTCATGTGAAGTATTTAACAATTCAGACTTTGGTATGATTGGTGGATGTCGGCAGACATTTAGTGTAGATTTATATGATATTCTTGATGAAGAATATCATATTGCTGCATCTTCATGTGAATGGCGTTTGGCTAAATATGGAGAAACAGAAGTCTTAGCAACCGAATCAACTGTCAAAGGTACAATAAATATTACAGATAACATAATTCAAATAACAATTCCCTCTTCTGATACACAGAACTTATTTGGTAAATTTACACATCAGTTGGTTATTACAGATAAGTTGGGAAATCAATTCGTAGCCGACCTCGGCAAAATTTCAATCAAACCCATGATCAAGTAAATAAGGAGGATTCGTAATGATTAATACATACGAAAAAAATCAAATTCTTAATAATATTTTTCGCAATGGAGAAAAGACAATTTATATTGGTGTAAGTAAAACTGCTCCAAGTGAAGACGGAACTAATTGTACTGAGCCTACGGTTTCTAGTTATAAGCGTTTTGCTGCAAAATGTGATGCAACTAATTGGAACGAATCTGTTCAAGGTTCGACTACAAATTCTGTAGTATTTCGTTTTGATGAAGCACAGGAGTCATGGACAACTGCAGCGTCACCTGTAACTCATTGGGTAATTTTTGATGCCGCCACTGGTGGAAATATGATGTTCTATGGAGAGCTTATGAGAGCACAGGAAATTCCTGCTGGTGCAGTTCTTGAAATCCCAGCAGAAGGACTAACGACTACTGTACTGAACGCATAAAAGAAAACGAGGTGAAGTATGCGAATAAACTATCACATTTTATCATCCAAGATTTCGGATAGACAAACATTTCGTGAGTATATTCATGGTGCTTCACGATATACTCAGCTTGTTAATACGAGTTTTATTAAAATTAAAAACTCTATTAAAACAGCATTAAAAGCAATATTAAAGCCACGCATAAACAACGTGGCTTTTAGTAATTCAAAATTTCTAACAAGAGTCTTGTTTTTGTTCCATGCAAAATCAAGAAATGAGATTAAGTTTGATGATGATTCAACATTTTTAATTCGTGAAAATGTCAAAAGTAAAGAAGAAAACACAATAAAGATAGAGAATAAAAATACATCCTCTTTCATAGTTTCTAAAATAATTAAATCCAAAAACAATTCTGATATTGTTGTACAGGGCAACAATTCTTCCCTTTTATTAAGCGAAAAACTGAAAATTGATAATAATAATAATATTCAGGTTAAGAACAACGAAGTTCATATGCAGATAGGCGTTTTTAATAAATCAAATGAAGATAATAAAATCAATTTTACAAATGGGAAGGTCAATATGTCTGCTGGTTATTTGATACGATTAAAAATGATGAGTGGATCATTAAATAGTTATTATAATCAAACAATCTCAGAAACAGGCAGAAAGAAAATAATTTAAAAGGAGGAAATATATGTCAGAGATATTAAGTAACACTGGCGTTAAGTTGTGGGCTGAAACAGATTACAGCGAATTATGGTTGACTGTATTTGATCAACTTACAGGTCAAGGTGGTAAAAGCAATATTCGACTGATTGATGAGGCTATTGGCAAAATTAACGCCGCTCTTGACGGTTACAAATTTGAATTTTCCTCTGATGAGGATAGACTGTATATCTCTAAAGGAGATTCAAAGTTACCAGTTTCGTTAATTGATTCAAACGGTCACGTTGCATCAAAAGTTGACGGTACTACCATTACTATTGACGAAAGCGGTGTTGTAAAAGGAATTCCTGTAGATGATGCTTTATCAGAAGAATCAACAAATCCTTTACAGAATAAAGTGATTGCTGGCGAATTAAAAAGCATTAAATCTAAGATTGGAACAGATGAATCTGCAATAAAACAGAATACATCGAATATTACGAGCAATACGAAAAGAATTGAAGCTAATGAAACGGCGATTTCAACGCTTAATGGAACGGGAAATGGTTCGGTAAAAAAAGCAGTTTCGGATGGAATTGCAAAGGTTGTAGCTGGTGCACCTGAAGATTTTGATACATTAAAGGAAATGTCTGATTGGATTTCTACACATGAAACAAGTGCGTCTGCCATGAATAGTGCCATTAAGGATAATAAGAGTGCTATTACAGCATTACAGATTGGTAAAGCGGATAAGACGGAAATTCCAATAGTTCCAACAAATGTATCTGAGTTTACAAATGATGCAGGATATCTTACTGAACATCAAGATATCTCTAATCTTGTTGTAAAGGAAGAAGGTAAGGGATTATCTTCTAATGATTATACAAGCGAAGAAAAGACTAAGCTTGGTGGTGTTGGAACTTCGCAGGGAAGAAATATTATACCATATCCGTATTCTCAAACCACTAAAACTGTATATGGAGTAACATTTACAGATAATAAAGATGGTTCTATCGGTATTTCTGGAACGCAAGATGGCAGTACATCAAGACCTTATATGGGTGTTGGTATATGGTGGGGTACAGATAAAAAAGAGGGCAACATTAAAATTGATGCCAATACTTATTTTACTATTTCTGCTAATTGTAGCTCTGACAATGCAGGGATTCGCTATTACGTTTATGATGAAAGTGGTTCAAAATTAGCTGATAATATAGTTTATGGTACAGCGACAAAAACATTAAAATTTGATGTTGATACTTGGGTTGCTTTATGTATTGAAACTGCCGCTAATAGCGAAACTTATGATTGTATATGCAAACCTCAATTAGAGTTAGGTACTATTGCTCATGCTTATGAACCATCAATAGAGAGCAATGTAAATCTGAAAAAAGAAATTGACAAAACTTCGACTTTGCAAGGACAGAATCTAATACCTTATCCATATGACGGAACCGAAGGGAATACTAACGGTATCACTTGGACTGTAAACGATGACGGGTCTGTAACTGCTAATGGCACGGCTAGTAAAGAGGCACCGTATTCATTGATATATCCATATAATTTATCTACCATGAAATCGCTTCAGTTAGGAAATACCTATATTATTAGCGATGGGCTCACTGATGAACAGCATACAAACGTTGGCTATATGCAGCTTGTTCGTTATGATAAAAACAATCCTACCAATTGGAAGTACGGAGTTTCTTCAATGAAAGGAACTGAAATATATACAGCAAATGATGAGAATACTCTCCAGTATGGAATAAGGTTGATTATTCGAAACGGCGCAACTGCTAATAATATTACATTTAAGCCAATGCTTGAAGTAGGTACGATGTCGCATGAATATCAACCTACTACGATTAGCAACCCTACGCTGAAAAAGGAGATCGGAAGCGCACTGCAACCGGAAAGTATCGTAAATAACCAGACAACGACTGTGGCGGGATTTGCACTGGACGCAAGGCAGGCAAATCCGAATATAGACGGCACGTTGGCGAAACAGTTAAGTGATTTAAACGGCAGTCTAAATAGTAAGAAAATACCATCATTTGGCATCGAAAACATATTTACTGGAAACCCGTTTTGTATAGTCAACAATGGTTCCGATGTAATAAGTGTACAAACCGATTGGGATATAAACAATGGCGGCTATAGGGTCAAAAACATAAAGTATCCTGCAGGAACGGCTACTAATCTTACGGTCTCATTATCGTTACCTGCTAATAGCATTGTTATTGTTGATGTAAATACACTTAATGGAGAGAATATTGATATACAAGGTTCACTCATTAGAAGTAACTTTACAAGTAGCCCAAAAAATTGGAATTTATCAATTAAATTCACTGGGCGTACAAACCAAATACTTACAGATATTAGATATATGCCACTGGTTATTCATTTAGCTTAAAGAAAGGAAGGTAACAAAAATGGAAAAAATTATATTAACTGATAAAACAGAATTTGAGGTTGCTGACGGAGCTAGTCTGGGAAACATCAAGATCCAGGCTGAGAACTTTGATGCTATCAAGACGATCACAGATGCTTTCACAGAAGATAACCTTAAGGAAGTAACATTTACGCACGATGGCAAAACATCTGGCAAATACACCGATCTGAAGTGTGATGGGTTTACATACGCACCGAATACGGACGAGGCCGGCAAGGAAGATGGAACCTACACGGTTACTATCAGGCTGCGAACCAAAAATGAAATCGAAAAACGTCTGGATTCATTGGAAAAAGGTCACATTGCAAACGCTACTGCTATTGATTCAATCATCACAGATATTATTCCAGGTATGGAAGATACTGAAGGTGCTGAATAAATATATTTCAAAGGAGGATTTTAATATGGAAACATTTATGGCAACAAGAATTGAAGAAGCAAGAGGAACTAGTCTTGAAAAGGGACAGGCAAAGTACAGAGCATATTTCGTAAGAAAGAGTGCCGCAAAACTGTATGGACGTTATCAGGATACTGTAAATAGTATCTTGGAACTTGATGGATTCTCAGATTGTATTGTATCTGAATAATCTTATCTACAACTGAATATTGAATAACCGAACCTCCGTTCTAAAATCAATTCCATTTATTTCCAAATGGAGAATATATATGTAGAACATATAAATTTTGATTTAGGATGGAGGTATTTTTTTACGTTATGGAAGAGAAATTTAGATTAGAATTATTATCAATGATTGACAGATTTGCAGATGATAATACTGTAATGATGATAGATGGATGTGTTTGTAGATTATTAAGAAAATATGATATAAATGAGAAACATACAGAATTGTGTGTACTTGAAAATGAGAATGAGAAAATTCTTAATACATATAGAGCTTCTTTGCGTCTTGAAGGTCGTTCACCCAGTACAATTTATCAGTATATGGATTCGATTAAGCACACGTTAGATGATCTTGGAAACAAAAATATAAAGGATATTACTACAAACGACATTAGATGGGCACTCTCATTGTATCAGCAAAGAGTTTCAAATACTACTGCTAATAATAGGAGAAAAAACCTTTCTGCGTTCTTTAGATGGTTGACTCTTGAAGAAATTATTCCAAAGAATCCTATGTTGAAAATCCATGAGATTAAGTCTCGATATGTCACAAAGAAACCATTCTCTGATGAAGATGTAGAAAAGCTTTTAGATAACTGCGATACAATTAAAAATCGTGCGTTATTAGAATTTATGTTTTCTACTGGATGTCGAGTTTCTGAAGTACAGAATGTTAACCGTGAGGACATTGATTTTAAATCGGGCGAATGTACTGTCGTTGGAAAAGGCAACAAAGAAAGGACGGTTTATATATCTGAACGCTCTATGTATTATATCAAAGAATATATTATGACTAGAAAAGACAATCTTGAACCATTATTTTTAAATGATCATGGGACACGATTATCCAAGGAAAGCATTAGACAAAGATTACATAAAATTGGAGATGTGGCAAACGTGACAAATGTTCATCCGCACAGATGCAGACGTACAATGGCAACAGAATTAGCTCGTAAAGGTATGCCAATTCAGTATGTTCAACAAATTCTTGGTCATGCTAAGTTGGATACTACAATGATTTATTGTATTTGTGATAAGAAAAATGTTAGAAATGAATTTAATAAGGTTATGTAAGTGGCGTATATGAATGTGCAAATACACGCCAAACAAGAAAGGAATACGCACAAAATTAAACAATTTTTGCGCATTGATAGTATGTATTGACTTGAATTGTATTATACAAAGAACTTTTGTTCGACAATGTTGTTTTAAACGGCAGTCTAAATAGTAAGAAAATACCATCATTTGGCATCGAAAACATATTTACTGGAAACCCGTTTTGTATAGTCAACAATGGTTCCGATGTAATAAGTGTACAAACCGATTGGGATATAAACAATGGCGGCTATAGGGTCAAAAACATAAAGTATCCTGCAGGAACGGCTACTAATCTTACGGTCTCATTATCGTTACCTGCTAATAGCATTGTTATTGTTGATGTAAATACACTTAATGGAGAGAATATTGATATACAAGGTTCACTCATTAGAAGTAACTTTACAAGTAGCCCAAAAAATTGGAATTTATCAATTAAATTCACTGGGCGTACAAACCAAATACTTACAGATATTAGATACATGCCGTTAGTTATCCACTTAGGTTAAAGAAAGGTTTCCCATAACATGTTGTGCCTAATGCTTCGTTTCCATCTAATGTATTAGCTCTTTTTATTGTTGTATTTAAACTGCCGTTTAAAGAAGATTATCGAATATATGTTCGTATATTTATAGAAATCTGTAGACATACGAATATGTATTCTGTTATAATGTCATAATATATCAGAGGTGATAATATGAAACAAGGTGATACTGCATGGATTATAGAAAACAATAGAACTGTTCGGAAATGTAAAATAGTTCGTATTAGTGGAAGTTTGGCGATTATACGTTTTATAGACGGTAGTGGTACTCAGCTACCTTTAAAACGCTTATATGAAACTCAGGAATATGCCTATGAAGAATTAAGCCACAATGATACGCTCTCACGGATTCAAGTTGAATATGACACAGAGAATAGACGAAAATGGAACGGACAAATGTTGTAATATGATGTAATAATAATTTAGGGACAAGTATATGAATTTCTACCTGTCCCTATTTTTTTACGATTTTGCAAAAGTTCTTTGCGGCAAAACTGTTATATTATTTTGTCTCCATTTGATTTTTCAGGAATCTCCATTTTGTCTCCATTGATATATAAAACTATATCAATTTATACGAAAATATATCAACTTATCTTGGTTTCTCATTTTTTAAAATTATTGTCATACCCTTTAAATACCGCTATTTCCCAATGATTTCATCGGTATTGATGAACTCATACGGTGTCTGCTGGTAAACGTAATAATTCAGCCAGTTTGCATAAAGGATATTTCCATGTGACCGCCACTGCAGCATCGGCCGCTGCGTTGGATCATCATCCGGATAATAATTACACGGAAGCGTGATCGCAAGTCCCTTCTCCCTGTCACGCTTATATTCACTGTCTAATGTCATCCGGTCATATTCCGGGTGTCCCATCACAAAAATCTGGCTGCCATCCTGATTGATTACCAGAAAAACCCCCGCCTCTTTTGATTTTGCCAGAATGGTCAGTTCTTCATGCTTTAAAATATCTTCCTCCCGGATCTCGGTATGCCGGGAATGTGGAGCATAAAAATAATCATCAAATCCGCGTACCATCGGAATCTTGCGATTCATTACATGGTGCCGGAATACCCCGAACATTTTCTGCTTTAGATCATATTTTTGGATTCCGTAATGATAATAAAGTGCAGCCTGCGCCCCCCAGCACAAATGCAGGGTGGATGTCACATGCTTTTTGGACCACTCCATAATCTCACACACTTCATCCCAGTAATCGACTTCTTCATATTTCATCTGTTCCACCGGTGCACCGGTAATGATCAGCCCGTCAAAATACTGGTTCTTAATTTCCTGAAACGTCTGATAAAACTTGTTCAGGTGGCTCTTTGAAGTATGGGTGGATGCATGGGATGCCGGTGCAAGCAGCGATACGTCTACCTGTAACGGGGTGTTTGACAATGACCGGAAAATCTGCAATTCCGTCTCTTCTTTCAGTGGCATCAGGTTCAGAATCACGATATTGATCGGACGAATATCCTGATGCATCGCACGGGACTCATCCATTACGAAAATATTTTCCTGTTCGAGGATCTCCTTTGCAGGCAGATCACTTTGTGTTCTGATTGGCATAACTTTTTCTACCTCCCACCAAATTGTTCTATAAATGTATCTTCGGAAATAATCGGAATTCCCAGTTCTTTTGCCTTACGATTCTTAGATGATGCGGATTCCACGTCATTGTTGACAAGATATGCCGTCTTTTTTGAGACGCTTCCTGTCACTTTTCCGCCCTGGCTTTCTACATAGGCCTTAAATTCATCCCTGTTTTTATAGTGATGCACATCTCCGGTGATCACAAAGCTCAGTCCCGCACAGCTTCCGGAAGAAGTATCCTGCACTTCTACATGTTCTATCGAAAGTTCATGAAGCAGATCCTCAAACCCACTGTGGTTTTTTTCATTCTGATACCAGGTTACAATTGATCGGGAACGTTCCGCTCCGATCCCCTCAATATCCTCAAACCCGTCCCCCTGATGCAGACGTTGCAAAAAGCCTTCAAAACCAATGGCGGCAACAATTTTTTTCCCGGCATCCACACCGATCAGCGGTATGCACAGGGCAAATATAAAGTTCACCGGATGTACCTGCCGGCTTTTTTCAATGGACTGTTCCATATTTGCCACAGATTTTTCACCAAAGCCCTCCATCTGGCTGATCTCCCCGAAATGCTCTTTCAAACGGAAAATATCCGCAAATTCATGGATAAATCCCGCATTCATAAAACGGAGCATCGTCTGAATGGAAAGTCCGTCGATATCCATCCCCCACTTGCTGACAAAACGGGTAAATTTCTTGACATTTTTGGCTGTACAGTCTGGATTGGTACAATGCAGGGTCTTTGTGCCACTGTTTTCACTCACATGAACTTTTGTCGGTGCATGGCACACCGGACACTGGGATGGAATCTCCGGAGCACCTACAGCATCTTTTACCGCAATACATTTCGGAATGATCTTATTGGCTTTGATCACGGAAAGTGTACACTCTTTTCCGATTCCCAGACGCTCGATCTCGCTGATATTGCATAGAGATGCTCTCGATACCGTTGTTCCCTCAATCTGCACCGGTTCAAACACGGCAACCGGGGAAATCGTAGACACCGCACACGACCATTCGATATATTTTAGTTTTGTATCCACGGCCTCATCCTGCCATTTGAACGCAAAACCGGCGCGTGTCGCATGATGCCCGGTCACGCTTCCCGATGCCGCATAATCCGTATCATCATAACAGATCACCAGACCATCTACCGGAATATCCATTTTTCCGCTCTCTACAAGTTTCGTCCATCGGTCAATGGCTTCCGGAAGTTTTTGGGCGGTTGTCGCTTCCCTGTCTACCACATCAAATCCCAGTTCTTCCAGAAAGTGCATCCGCTCTCCCCACGATACCATCGGCTCATCCAGATGCACCAGTGTAAATGCATGAAACCTGACATGCCGGGCTTTTACTTCTGCCGGATCTTCCAGATTCAGCGTTCCGGATGCCAGATTTCGCGGATTTGCATATTTTTCATCGTCATCCTCAATCATGTCGTTGATCTGTGCAAAATCTGTATAGGATATGGCAGCTTCTCCTCGCACAACCAGATGCCCCTGATACGAAATCTTTTGCGGGAATCCTCCGATCGCACCCTTTAAAAATGTAATGTTGGTACCCAGGTTTCCATTTCCTCTGGTAAGAATTTTTACAAGATTTCCGTTATCATACGTCAGAACAAGCGTAAGTCCGTCCAGTTTCCATGACAGCCAGATCGGATAAGCTCCCGCCCATTGCTGCAGTTCTTCCACCTGTTTGGTCTTCGCCAGAGAAAGTGCCGGATACTCATGCGGTTCTTTTTGTCCGCTTCCGGATTCTTCATATCCGGCATTCTGCGTCGGACTGTCCTTTATAATATATCCGGTTTTTTCTTCCAGCGTGGTAAGCTCATCAAACAAAGCATCCCACTCATAATTTGGCATGATTTCATCCTGTCCGTTATAATACGCAGCTGATGCTGCATTCAACTGTTTTACCAGTTCTTCAATCCGTTGCTTTTCTGTTTCCATTTTTGTTCTCTCTATCTATATGATGATTTACCACCGTATACGTGCCATGTATGGCAGAATTGCGTGGTTTTCGTTTTGATTTTTGTGGTTTTTCCATTGGTCGCACGGGCTGATTACTCGAATGTGCGATCAACTGTTTTAACTTTTTAAATTCCTCCGGTGTAACATCCCGGTACTTTCCTGATTCGAGATCCCCCAGTTCAATATTCATGATCCGTACACGTACCAGTTTCTGTACACGGTACCCAAAATATTCACACATGCGTCGGATCTGTCGGTTTAATCCCTGTGTCAGAATGATCCGGAACTGTTTTTTTCCTGTCCGTTCTACCCTGCATTTGCGCGTTGTCGTGCCAAGTTCCACAAGCGGAACACCGTTTGCCATACCATGCAGAAATGCATCCGTCACCGGACGGTTCACGGTAACAAGATATTCTTTTTCATGCATATTTCCCGACCGCATAATTTTGTTGACAATCTCACCGTTATTCGTCAACAGCAACAGTCCTTCCGACTCTTTATCCAGACGCCCGACCGGATAGATCCGTTTCGGATAATGCAGGAAATCAATCACATTATTTTTTTCCCTTTTTTCCGCCGTGCAGACAATACCCGCCGGCTTGTTAAGCGCGATCAGTATCATTTCTTTTTCTTTTTGTACCGGTCTTCCACAGAAACAGACCTCCTGTCCATCCGATACCTGATCCCCCATCCGCGCGGTTTTTCCGCCGATGGTTACATTTCCTGCTTCAATCTGGCGATCTGCTTCTCTTCTGGAGCATACCCCTGCTTCACTTAAAAATTTATTAATTCTGACTTCCACGTTTCTTCCCTGTCTGACAAAAATCGCGGAGACCTCACAGCCTCCGCTTCTTTATGATGTCTTTATTATTTTACCGTTTTTAATAAATCGCTCTTGATGTATCCGGTTTTTCCCTGGAACTTCACCTTCGTCCATTCTCCCTTGGTGCCAAGTTTCTTTAATTTTACGCCCGCATCCACTTTTCCAAGAAGTTCTCCATCTGTACTGGCGGTTTTACGCACATTGCAGATATCCTTCGTTTTTACGGTTCCCTTGCCGGAACCTGACTTGGAAGACACTTCCTTTACAAATTCACTCTTTACATATCCGGTTCCTCCCTGGAATTTTACCTTGGTCCAGTCACCTTCCGTTCCAAGTTTCTTCAGTTCCACACCAATATCCACTTTTCCGAGGAGCTCACCATCCGTACTCGGGCTCTTTCTGACATTACAGATATCTTTTGTCTTGACCGTACCGGTAGATTTCTTGGAATCGCTCTTTTGGGTATCTTCCTTCTTTTCCGTAGACTCCGTTGTCTGGGTTTCCTCGGTCTTTTGAGTTTCTTCCTGTTTCTTTTTCTCTGTGGTCTGGGTTTCCTGCGTCTGGCTTTCCGTCTCTGTCGTCTGGGTTTCGGTATTGCTTACAATCGTTTCTCTCCATTTTGCCATGGCATTTCGAAGTGTTCCACCCACCATATTGGCAAGTTTTTCATCACTCTTTACAGCTTCATTATAGCTTGTCTGCACCTCTTTCTGCAGAGCAACCACTTCATCACTCTTCTCATATGCCAGAATCAGGGAATACAGATTTGCATCCAGATCCTGATCCAGGAAATTGAAATTGTATGCAGAGTATATGTTATTGATGATCAGATTTCCCTTTCCGTCTCTCTCCACATAGAAGAAATCCATTCCCGGTGCCGGAGTATCCACACCTTTGAATTTCAGATCATAGCATACAGATACCAGATAAGAATCATCGGTTGCCCCCTTTGTGGAATAACAGGTGATGTTCTGATAATCCTCATAATACTCAGAAAACGTCGTGATATAACTCTTTTCATTGTCACTGAGCGGCTGTGCAATCATCTCCAGCGAATCCGTATCTCCACCGGCATATGCCGCATAATAATTTTCCATCAGTGTCACAAGTTCCGGATCTGCATCTTTCTGCAGCTTACCAATTTCCTGATATTCTGTAGTCTGTGTCACTCCCTGTGTACCGTTTTGTGTCTCTTTCTGATCTTTCTGCGGGCCGGTACACTTTACCAGAATCACAACAAGAATCACAAATAAAACAGCTGCGCAAAAATATCGTCTATATTTCACAAAAAAGTCTGTAAACTTTTTTAATTTTTCATTCTGCATATGAACCCTCCATAAAAATGCATCTTTCCATTTATGATACCACACCTCATACTATTCGTCCAGTAAAAAAGCGGTGCATGACGCACCGCTTTTCCTGTCGTTCTATGGGTAAGTTGTTTCCTTGCCACATAGCATAAACTGCACCCGGCGGGAATCGAACCCGCATCTCAGGAGTCGGAGTCCTGCGTTCTATCCATTATACTACGGCTGCATAGCACTCTTATTTCACAAGTGCCTTTTTACTATATCACACTTCAAATTTAGAGTCAATCCACACTTTGATGTAAAATATGAAGTATTTCTTCCAGCTGCTTTACCGGAAGCTGCCCCGGTGCGCTCGCCTGCCCGCCTGCGCCAAATGTCACACACGATCCGAAAAACTCTCCGGCCACGCGGGAAATCCCCCCTTTTGCACCCATGGACATAGTAATCAGCGGATGATCCGGATGGTTTTCATGAAAGCGGTTGGTCTCCTCCAGCAAATGCAATACATCCCACATATTCTGCGGCATAACTGCCAGTTTCACGACATCTGCGCCACTCTCACGGATCTGTTCCAACAGCATGCGGATCACCTCCGGGTCCGGCGTCTGTTCAAAATCATGATGGGAAGCAATCACATATACTCCCATCTCCTGCAACCTCGCTATTTCTTTCTGCGGATTTTTTGCTTCAAAATATTCCACATCAATAAAATCCACGACATCTGATTCTGCCGCCACCTGATGAATATCATAAATATCCGCCGCGGAAAGCACTTTGCACCCTCCCTGATTTTTAGAACGGAAGGTATACACCAGAATACTTTCCTTTATGATATGTTTCATTTCGTTTAATATTTCGCGGACCGCATTCAGACTTTCCACGTTTTCAAACGCATCCACACGCCACTCAATCATTTCCGTGTGTGCTTCTTCCAGCCTTCTGGTTTCTCTTAAAATTTCTTCTTTCGAAGACTCCATGACCGGCACACACACGAGCGGTTTTCCTTTTCCTATAATCTTTCCTTTTATACAAAGCAGATTTTCCATCTCTGCACCTCCTGCTGTGTTGTAATTCTCTGTTATTATATTCTAAAAGCCCGAAAGAAACAACCGATTCCTGTTATTTGACAATTTTCCCGTTTTCCATTAAGATAGTCAAGGTATGTGATATCCGAACTTAAGAGATAGGAGAAAAAAATGAGTTTTGAATTTTTAAACCAATTACCGACTCCGGCAGACATTAAGCGCGATTATCCGCTTTCCCCGGAGCTTCGTGAATTAAAAAAACACAGAGACCTCATGATCTCTGATGTAATTACAGGTAAAGATTCACGTGTCCTCGTAATCATCGGACCGTGTTCTGCAGATAACGAAGATTCTGTATGTGATTATGTGAGCCGTCTGACCAAAATCCAGGAAGATGTCAAGGATCAGGTCATCTTAGTTCCGCGTATTTACACCAACAAACCACGTACAACCGGCGAAGGCTACAAAGGTATTGCTTCCCAGCCAGATCCGGAAAAAGCTCCGGATATGATCGAGGGTCTGATCGCCATGCGTAAAATGCACATCCGTGCAATCGAAGAAAGCGGTCTTACCTGTGCCGATGAAATGCTTTACCCGGAAAACTGGGGATATGTCGAGGATCTTCTCTCCTACGTTGCCATCGGAGCACGTTCGGTAGAAGATCAGCAGCATCGTCTGACAGTCAGTGGTTTTGATGTCGCTTCCGGAATGAAAAATCCTACCAGTGGTGATTTTTCTGTTATGCTCAATTCTGTATACGCGGCACAGCATCCGCATCATTTCGTTTATCGCGGATACGAGGTGGAGACAACCGGAAATCCTCTGACTCACGTGGTTCTTCGCGGTGCAGTCAGCAAGCACGGCAATACCACCCAGAATTATCACTATGAAGATCTGATCCGTCTTCATGAGATGTACGAAAAAATGGATGTCATCCATCCGGCAGCCATCATTGATACCAACCATTCCAACTCCGGAAAGAAGTTTAAGGAACAGATCCGCATCGCAAAAGAAGTGATGCATAACCGCCAGCTTTCTTCCGATATCCGTTCTCTGGTAAAGGGTCTGATGATTGAAAGTTACATCGAAGAGGGAAATCAGTCTATCGGAGATCATATTTACGGAAAATCCATTACCGATCCTTGTCTCGGATGGGAAGATTCCAAACAGCTGATCTATGACATTGCGGAGATGAACGCAAAATAAACAGTTTTTGTCTGAAAACAAAAATGGAGTGTAAAAAGTGTTCCTTTTGCACTCCATTTTTTTATAATTTTTTTATAATTTTTCTACAACAAAACGTAACAGCCGGATTCCAACAGATGCCTCCAATACACATCCAAGAAGTACCAGTACCGCAACTCCCATCCCCCATGCCAGCCGCAGCAGCCATGGATTTTTCCGGTTATAAAACCTGTGCGGTTCTACCAGCAGTAAAAGCGCAAGCGCTGCAAGATACAAAATTCCATGCGGCAGCCACGATACCAGAAAAAAAACAATTCCAAGAATCCCCATATTCATCACACAGGCAGCAAAAAATACCCCGCCGGTAAAATAAATCAGGCAGCGCAATAATAATGGCAGAATTGCTTTTAAAGCAGTAAGGGAAAGGATTGCAATAATCACAAACACTTTTCCCCTTTCCCATAAAATATTTGCCAGAAGCGGCAAATACCCGGTATCCGATGCCGCAAATGCTTTCATATGATACGCATTTAAAAATCCATAAGTCGTAAAATATTCATATCCAAACAGACAGGTACATAAAATTCCCGCCAGGCCAAAACAGATTCCAATCGCCAGTTCCTTTTTCATAAAAATTCCTAAAACTCTTTTCTTTTCAGCCTATGCCCTGTCCGTTTTCTTTATTCCATTTTTATAAATCCAGATGTTTTCCCATTCCGCCTTTTTTTGCTGCCGCATATGCCATAATTGCAGCAATGGTTTTTCCATCCTGAATTTTCCCTTCATAGATCATATCGCACAACTCTTCCAGTGTGTAAATTTCCACATCAATAGATTCCGCTTCATCCAGATGCCGGGTTCCCACTTCCAGATCGGTAGCTACAAAAATATCAACCGCCTCATCACAAAATGCCACCGTCGTACGCAGGGATAATAAATGTTTCACATTCGTGCTGCGGTATCCCGTTTCCTCTTCCATCTCCCGTGCCGCACAATACGCTGTATCTTCCGTCTTACTGTCCCGACAGCCGGCCGGAATTTCAAGTGTTTCTCTCTCCAGCGCATTGCGGTACTGACGCACCATCACAATTCTTCCATCCTTCATAACCGGAAGAATGGCGGCTGCGCCCATACGATGGGATACAAAATCCCACTCTGCTTTGTTTCCATCCGGAAGTTCCATCGTATCTTTGTAGATATCCAGAATTGCTCCCTTGTATACCAGTTCTCTCTTCAATCGTTTTACATGCTCTACCATATTTCAAACCTCTCTTTCCTGTCCGGACATCATCCCCGGATATTTTTCATCGTTCACAGTTTCTTCAAATTTGTAACATATCCATTTCACACTTTTCCGGTATAGTGAAATCATCAAAAGGAACCAAAACCTTTCGATCATTTTTTTCATAATCTGGCCAGTGCAGCCGTGCTGTACTGGTCCCTCCTTTTTATTCTATACGTCCCGTGAAATCCCAATGTATTTATTTTACAACACATTATGATATAAAAAAAGGCTTAATCCCGCTTTCCGCGGTCTTAAGCCTTTTTAAGTTCATTTTCACAATTACTTAGCGTAGTCAACAACACGCGATTCCCTGATCACATTTACCTTGATCTGACCCGGATATTCCAACTCAGTCTCAATCTGTTTTGAAATATCTCTGGCTAAAAGAACCATATCCGCATCGCTGATCTGCTCAGGAACAACTAAGATACGAACCTCTCTACCTGCCTGAACTGCAAAAGATTTTTCTACACCCTTATAGCTATTTGTAATATCCTCAAGCTGCTGTAAGCGGTTTGAGTATGTTTCCAAAGTTTCTTTTCTCGCACCCGGACGTGCAGCGCTGATGGTATCGGCTGCCTGCACCAGACATGCAATCAGACTCTCCGGCTCCACATCACCGTGATGTGCTTCCACTGCATTGATGACAAGAGGTGATTCCTTGTACTTTCTACACAGTTCCACACCCAGCTGGATATGAGAACCTTCCATATCATGATCTACAGCCTTACCAATATCATGTAATAATCCCGCACGCTTCGCCATACGGACATCCTCACCGATTTCTGCGGCAAGCAAACCTGTCAGCTGTGCGACCTCAATCGAATGCTTCAATGCATTCTGTCCATAACTGGTACGATACTTCATCTTGCCCAAAAGCCGGACAAGCTCCGGATGAATGCCGTGGATGCCGACTTCTAATACAGCAGCCTCGCCTTCTTCACGAATCATTGTCTCTACTTCTTTTTGCGCTTTTTCAACCATTTCCTCGATACGTGCCGGATGAATTCGTCCATCCACGATCAACTTTTCAAGTGCAATTCTCGCAACTTCTCTTCGAATCGGATCAAAGCTGGAAAGGATAACTGCTTCCGGCGTATCATCAATGATCAGATCTACTCCTGTCATCGTTTCAAGTGTACGAATATTTCGTCCTTCTCTACCGATGATACGGCCTTTCATCTCATCATTCGGAAGCTGTACAACAGAGATTGTGGTTTCAGCAACGTGATCCGCAGCACATTTCTGAATTGCAGTAACTACATAGTCCTTTGCCTTCTTGTTGACTTCTTCCTTCGCCTGCGCTTCCATTTCCTTGATCATCTTCGCAGTGTCAATCTTCACATCTTCTTCCACGGTCTTTAAGAGGTATTCTTTTGCCTGTTCAGAGGTTAATCCTGAAATTCTTTCCAGTTCCTGTACGCGCTGTTCGTTGAGCTTTGCTATCTCAACTTTCTGCTTCTTTAAATCTTCTTCTTTGGCACGGAAACTTGCCTCACGCTTTTCAATCGATTCGAGTTTCTTGTCCAGATTTTCTTCCTTCTGCACAATACGACGCTCGTTACGCTGAATTTCATTTCTACGCTCTTTGATCTCCTTGTCAATCTCATTCTTGGAACGAATGGTTTCTTCTTTGATCTCAAGCATAGCTTCGCGCTTCTTGTCTTCGGCATTTTTCACGGCCTCGTCGATGATGCCTCTGGCCTGCTCTTCTGCATTTCCAATCTTGGTATTTGCTACCTTCTTGTGATATTCAGTCGAGATAAACCATACAGCAACCGCAGTAATTATAAGTGTGATAACAACAGCAATAATTACTTGTGGCACAGGAGCACCTCCTTTATTAAGTTTTCATTGTACATATAACAAAAAGAAATATTAGTCTTCCATGTCATACTTCTACAACATTATAATTTTATCCTTTTTGCTTAAATATGTCAAGCAATACGTGCTTTCATTGTTTACTTTTCATAGCACGCAGCACATCATTGCTCCGAAAGCCCCTGCGCATCAGATACTGGTAAACACGTGTAAATTCTTTTGGGTCGGAATTTTGTGCGTCAAACTTTTTCTTTTCCAGCAGCCGGATAATCTGCTCCTGTTCGTCCCCCTCATAACATTCCTCAAGGGCACGATCAATCACTTCTCCAGGAACTCCCTTTCCATACAGTTTTACTTTCAGCTGATAGCGGCTCATACGATCCTGACGATAATTGATATAGGTACATGCATAGCGGTAATCATCGACATAATGAAAAGATTTCACATATTCAAGTGCAAGATCAATACACGCCTGCGGATATCCGCCCTGTTTCAGTTTCTCCCGCAGCTGCTGCTCTGTACGGTCCATCTGTTCCAGCAGATGCATGGTTCTTCTTTTTGCACGCTTTCCCACCACTTCATAAATCAGCTGATGCTCCTCTTCATCCGAAAGTGTGCTTCCTTCCCGCATTCGAAACTGTTTTGCCTCTCCCCGGTAAAGAACAAGCTCCGTTCCATTATCCAGATGGAAACGAAGCCTGCCCTTTCCCAGAGTCGTACACTCTGTCACTGTAACCATATCTTATTCATTCTTGCTTTCCGCATCTGCAGATACCGGAGTCTCTTCTTCGCCTTCCGGGGTCTCATCCTCCTGTGCAAAATAATGTTCACGCACCATTTCCTCGATCATCTTACAGAATTCCGGATTTTCACGCAGATACGTCTTTGCATTTTCACGTCCCTGTCCGATCTTGTCTCCTTCATAAGCATACCATGCACCGGATTTGCTGATAATTCCGACATTTGCTGCCAGATCCAGAATATCTCCCTCTTTGGAAATACCCTTTCCGAACATGATATCAAACTCTGCTTCACGGAATGGAGGTGCTACTTTGTTTTTTACGACTTTGACACGGGTATGGTTACCAATAACTTCTCCTGCCTGCTTCAGCTGTTCTACACGGCGCACGTCCAGACGGACAGAAGAATAAAACTTAAGTGCACGGCCACCGGTCGTCGTCTCCGGATTTCCAAACATAACACCAACTTTTTCACGGAGCTGGTTGATAAAGATTACAATACAGTTTGACTTGCTGATAACCGGTGTCAGTTTTCTCAATGCCTGTGACATCAATCTTGCCTGCAGACCAACATGACTGTCTCCCATATCCCCTTCGATCTCCTGTTTTGGAACAAGTGCAGCTACAGAGTCAATGACAATAATATCAATCGCCCCTGAACGTACCATTGTCTCTGCAATCTCAAGGGCCTGATCTCCACTGTCAGGCTGTGAAATATAGAGTTCATCGATATCTACTCCGATATTCTTTGCGTATACAGGATCCAGTGCATGCTCTGCATCGATAAATCCGGCAATTCCGCCTCTCTTCTGAACCTCAGAAATCATATGAAGTGCGACAGTTGTCTTACCACTTGATTCAGGACCATAAACCTCAATCACACGTCCCTTTGGCACACCGCCAAGTCCAAGTGCCAGATCAAGGCTCAGACATCCGGTAGGAACTGTCTCTACAGCTACATGCGCCCCTGATTCTCCCAGCCGCATCACTGCACCCTTACCAAAATCTTTCTCCAGCTTTGCGATCGCTGCATCCAGTGCTTTCTTCTTCTCTTCGTTATTCGCCAGCTTTGTAACGCTCTCTTTGCCTGCCATAATTTTCTCCTTCTCTATCTCTCTTAGTGTATAAAACCCATTCTCTCTTTTTTCGAACAGTTGTTCGTCTATGAATAGATTTTATTATACTTCTTTCAAAATGTCAACAATAATTCTTCCCCTTAATTTTGTTGCAATAATACGATATACCATGGAATCCTCTTCCTGAAACAGAAGAATTGAAGTTCATGTGAATCAGTGCCGGCTTAAGGATCTGCCGGCCAGACAACTAAAGAATAGCATAAGGAAAGGCAGAATGCAAGTACCACAGCACTTACATTCTGCCTTTTATACTACACTGCTTTCCAGTGTTTCACTTCTTCTTTGTAAAAGATAATTCCTTCCCGGATAATTTTGAATCCACTGCCTTCAAGTTCCGCAATCGTAACAGAACAATTTGGCGGTACTTCATTTTTCCAGAAATGTTCTACGGAAAGACTACCTCTCATCCTGTTCAGCATTGCTGTCATCGCAGCACCATGTGTAGAAATCAGAAGATTCTTATCCTTCAGCTTCTTACTCTCTTCAAGACTCTTTAAAAACTCTCCGGTTCTTTCATAAAGTTGTTCTACACTTTCAGCATCTTCCGGCGGAATATAATTTCCCGTATCCTGAAAAAATTTCTGGAATGCAATATTCTCTTCTTTCGTCTTATCTACACAAGACATTCCCTCATACGAGCCAAAAGAAATTTCCTGGATTCTCTGATCTTCATAAAGCGGAATGTTGCGTCCTTCAAGAAGAATCTCTGCCGTTTCTTTTGCACGCCGTAAGGGACTTGTATAAGCCAGATCAATCTGGTATTGTCTCATCCCATAAGAAGTTTCCCGGGCAAGATGGCGCCCATATTCATTTAAGGGAATATCCTTTCGTCCCTGTACCAGTTTTTTCTTGTTCCAATCCGTCTCTCCATGACGCACAATATATAGCCTCACTGCTGCCTA